>Ga0265295_1000572_pt1 | contig 73001 bp, 61 predicted proteins | sample Munlansysbiofilm_FD_192503 | JGI IMG/M metagenome (GOLD analysis project Ga0265295, IMG submission 192503) | Leachate microbial communities from a municipal landfill in Southern Ontario, Canada - Methane capture system biofilm | ecosystem: Engineered > Solid waste > Landfill > Unclassified ...
ACGCTCTTACATTTTACCGGCTTATTAAATTTTTAGCCAATCACAAATATCTGGCTTTGGAACGTGTTTATCAGTGGTAGTCTTTCAGATTTTTAAAATAAATATTGTAATAAAAAAAACATTCCAAATGAGAATTTTACAAAGCAGTAAAAACTCTTAAAAATAATCAAAAATTTTGAGATAGTTTAATTTGGAATTCAACACAGATCCCAATGAGAACTTGAGAGCTGTGCCGCCAGCTTGAATTGCAACTAACAAAGAGATTATTTTTATTTAAAAAATTTCAAAACAGCATCTTTTGTTTCTGCAAAAAGAATTTCATCAAGAGCTTTGTCAAGAATCCGGGGATTAAATTCATTTGAAATAATCTCTTCTTCTTTTTTTGTTAGTTTGAATTTTTTATTCATAAGTTTTATCAAAACCTTTTGGCTTTTTTTTATTTCTCCGCTTATAAATCCAATTTGCTCGCCTTTTTCCATACCAATTTGCTCGCCTTTTTCCATGGCATACTTTTCCAAGTCTGTAATATACGGCATTTTTTTATTACCTCCCAAATCTTTTATTTCTTCATAATATATTTTGTTAAGTTTTTGTGGAAGCATTAAAATCCAGTCAATAAATCTGAAAAGATTAAAGACTTCTTTTCTTGAATATCCTTTTTCATACAAAAGTTTTGTGAGTTCAAGCTTCCACTGTTTTCTTAATGAGCTGTCCTTTTTTGTTTCAAGAGCTTTTAAATGTGCCATTACTACCATGGCAAACGGGTTTTTCATGGTTTCAAGATAAGACCATTTGTCTTTATAATCAAGTAGTTTTGATTTTATATAATCAGTTCCGGTAACCGAACCCCACATTCCGTATTTAAAAGGTTTTGGATTCCAGTTTTTATTTTCATCTGCAAGAATTGCAATGCTTGTAACAGGAATATCGTATTTGTCAAATATTCTGTAATTGTACACAAACATTCTTTTTGATAAGTCCTTGTCTTTTTGTGCCTGAATTTCAATGTGAATTAAAATCCACTTTTTACTGTTATCTTTTAAGGTTACTTCAACAAGCTTGTCTGCATATCTTTTTGTTATTTCTGAATCCAAAATTAATTTTTCAAGCTCTTTGTCTAAAAATTTTACGTCCTTTGTAAAATCAATATCGTTTAAAGATTCTGGCACAAAAAATTCCATAAATTGGGGAAAGAAGGCTTCAATTATATCTTTCCACGGAGAATCAAAATCTGAGGTTTTGTTCTTTTCCATTGGTTTTCCTGATTTGTGGTTTGGAAATTTAATTTGTATTAATAATGATTAACAGAGATGGAAAATATTATCAACTTGGGTTTAATTTAAAATTTCTAACTGACGCTCTTACATTTTACCGGCTTATTAAATTTTTAGCCAATCACAACAATCTGGCTTTGGAACGTGTTTATCAGTGGTAGTCTTTCAGATTTTTAAAATAAATATTGTAATAAAGAAAACATTCCAAATGAGAATTTTGCAGAGCAGTCAAAACTTTTCAAAATAATCAAAAATTTTGAGATAGTTTAAATTGTAATTCAACACAGCTCCCAATGAAAACTTGAGAGCTGTGCCTCCAGCTTGAATTGCAACTAACAAAGAGATTATTTTTATTTAAAAAATTTCAAAACAGAATCTTTTGTGTCTGCAAAAACAAATTCATCAAGAGCTTTGTCAAGAATTTGTGGATTAAATTCATTTGAAATAATCTCTTCTTCTTTTTTTGTTAGTTTGAATTTTTTGTTCATAAGTTTTATTAAAACATTCTGACTTTTTTTTATTTCTCCGCTTATAAAACCTTTTTCCATGGCATACTTTTCCAAGTCTGTAATATACGGCATTTTTTTATTACCTCCCAAATCTTTTATTTCTTCATAATATATTTTGTTAAGTTTTTGTGGAAGCATTAAAATCCAGTCAATAAATCTGAAAAGATTAAAAACTTCTTTTCTTGAGTATCCTTTTTCATACAAAAGCTTTGTGAGTTCAAGCTTCCAAGCAAATAAGATTATACAGTCAGCTTCTATTTAGATACTGGGTTATTCTTAGGTCAATAAGTTCCTGGAGAATTTCAGTCAAACCATTATTATCTTTTTCGTGAACAGTAATATTAAGAGAAAATTTATTATTTTCTAATTTAAACCATGCCTTTTCATTATTCTCATCTTTTTTACAATAAAAATTTATTGGATTTTTAAGCCAGTATTTTTCCCATTCAGGATCATCAGCAGAAAGTGACTTTATGCTGCCATCCAAATCTTTTTCAACCAGATCAGGCCTTCTGTACAAAATATCCCAGCTTTTCTGGCAAAGCTCACCTACATCTATTTCTTTTTTCAAGCCGTCAAGTTCAAGAAAGGCTTTAAGCAAAACTGCCTTATAACTTTTAGTGAGTTTTGTTTTTTCAACACCCTGAATTATAAAATTTTTATATTTATTTATAAGGCTTTCCAGATTTTTATCAGACTCCATAAAAGCCACAAAGTGAAACCAGCTTTCATATTTCTGCCTTAATTTGTAAAGAGAATAACCTGAAAGAAAAAATTCAGATGCAGTTGGTCTATGTCCTAGTTCAGATTCAAGTTCAAGGTATTTTTCATCAGGCGAAGAAACAAAAGTCTTTTTTAATTCATTCCAGAAATTTATAAGTTCCGGGTCAAAATTAATAAAACAGCCCTCAGGAAGATTTTTAATTTCTGATATTTTGGTAATAATTTTCTTTTTATTCCCACCAGCATTTAAAAGAGCTGACGGCTTATTTAGAAAAGATTTGTGATTTCCAATAAAATCAACAACTACAAGTTTATTTTTTCCTGTTTGTTCAGATTTTCTCAAACCTCTTCCAAGCTGCTGAAGAAAAAGGATTTTTGATTCCGTTGGCCTTATCATTAAAATTGTATCAATTATTGGGACATCAACCCCCTCATTAAACAAATCCACTGTAAATAAAATATCAATTTCATTGTTTTCAAGTTTTCTTAAACCTTCGTTTCTTCTCAAATCCGAGCTGCTGTGGACTGATGCTGCATTCACGCCTTTTGAAATAAAAAAATATGCCATAAAATCAGCATGTTTTTTTGATACACAAAATCCAAGACTGCATTTTTGTTTGTACTTATTCCAGTTATCAAAAATATGTTGTGCACGTTTTTTTGTAGCAAAAGCATTATCCAGTGCTTCAGGATTAAATTTCCCGTTTCTCCATGGTATTTCCTGATAATTGACATATTTGTCAAAAATCCCGTAATAATTAAAAGGTACAAGAAAATTTCCAATTATTCCTTCTACAAGATTACTTTCAAAAACAATATTATTGTCACACAAAGATAAAATGTCAGATTGATCTGTACGCTCAGGTGTTGCAGTAAGTCCAAGCAAAAATTTCGGATTAAAATATCCAAGAAGTTTTTTATAGCTTTTTGCACTGGCATGGTGGAATTCATCTACAATTATGTAGTCAAAATAATCTTTTTCAAAGTTTTCAAGATGATTAATTTTTCCAATTGTCTGAATGGAAGCAAAAACAAAATCACAATTCTTAGTTTTCAAAGCTCCGTTATAAAGACCTGTTCTGGCTTCAGGATTTAGTTTTATAAAAGTTCTTTGAGCCTGAATAAGAATTTCCTGCCTGTGTGCAATAAACAAAACTTTTCTGGCTTTCATCTGATTACAGTCAAATGCTGAAAGCCATGTTTTGCCCATGCCGGTAGCCATTACTACAAGGCCTCTTTTGTAGCCCTCAATTCTTGTCTGGGAAAGAGCTTTTAAAGCTTCTTCCTGAACACTTGTCGGAATATATTCAGGCTCTTTCTCTTCAAAATCCTTATTAACAAGCCTTAATACGTTTCCATTATTATTTTGCCAGCCAAAATCTTCTTCCTGAACTCCAGATGACGGAAAATCTAGTACAGGTTCATCAAAAGAACTGCCTTTTAATTTTAACAATTTTTTTGGATTATATTTTTCATAGTTTTGCCTGTAAATATCAAGCCAGTCATCAGATATGTCTATAGTTTGGGGATGTAAAAATATATTTTCAAACTGATCCCGAATATATTGAAATTCAATTGCTTTATTTGAGTTTTCAGGCAGTTCCCAGTCATGTCGCAAACACCATTCATGGCCTTTTGTCAATGCCTGCCTGCTTATATTGTTTGAACCTACAAAGGCACAGCCCTCAATAATATTATCATTTTGCGTTTTTACAAAAATATAGGACTTCATATGAAAACTTACATTTCCACTGCATGTAAAAATACGGATTTTAGCACCGTTTTCACAAAGTAAAATGAGCTCTTTTAATGCTTTCGGATGGGTAATGTAAAGATAATCTGATGTCAGAATTCTAATTTCTACATTTTTATCAATTGCTTCTTTAAGGGGGTCAAATAAAAGATCAAGACCGGAAGGCATAATAAATGAAACTGAAATATCAATATGTGTAGCATTGTTTATTGCCTGAATCAGTTTTGGCAGCAAAGGATCATCTGCTCCGCCTGTTGTTAAATTGAAACCGTTTGCAAGCTTTTTTAAAATCATATTATTTTTTTACCAGAATAGCATTCAGCCATTTTTCATGCCTACGCTCAGGACGTGCATCATCACTTATCCAGAGTTTTTCAGGATAAAGACCTGTATTTTCAATAAACAAATCAAGTTTTTCTTCTGTAGCATTAGTAAAATGTCTTCCGCCTCTGTTTGTTTCATCATTGCCGTATTTAAAAGAGCAGTAAAAATATCCTTTATTTTTAAGACAGCAAGACAAATTTTTAAATGCAAGGTTAATGTCTTTTAAGGGAACATGGAGAAGTGAAGCACAGGCCCATACAGCATCAAAAGTGATTTCACTTTTAAATTTTTCAAATCTGCATACATGAACATCAATGCCTGTTAATTTTTTTGCAATTTTTGCAAGTTCAAAGCTTGCATCAATTGCAGTTACCTTAAAACCTTTTTCAAGGAAAAATTTTATATCTCTTCCAGAACCGCATCCTGCATCAAGAATATGACATCCTTTGCAAAGATAAGGCAAAAAAGCATCATATATTATATTCATATCAACATTTACAGTTGAATCTGCAAAATTTTTTGCATTTTCATTATAAAAATCTACTGACATTATTTTTTCCAGGTCTTTAAAATTTTAAATCAAAAAAATATGAAACGCTCAATTCAGGTTTAGATTAACCAATATTTATCCAGATACTTAAAGTCAAGATTTAAAAATGGAAAAGTTCCCCATAAAAACAAAGGGAACTTTTAAAAAAATTAAAACCAGCCAGCCTGGCCGGAAAAAATCAAATGCCTCAACCGCCTCCGTTTCGGCAAGCACGAGGCGGAGCATTAAAACCGCCCTTACCCTTTGGAATTCCGTTTGGTCTAAATGATCCTGTTGAAAGAAGCTTTTTTACATTTGTGCTTTTACATTTTTTACATTCAATTTTTTCGTTTTCTTCACCCTGAAATACAAGACATTCAAAAACTTCTCCACAGTCTTCACACTGATATTCGTAAATAGGCATTTTAAACTCCTTAAAAAACATAAAAATTAATTTAACCAGCTTTTATAGATTAAATATTTTTTTTAAAGTTACAATTCCATTTTAAAAAAACATATAAATATAAATTGATGAACTGCTAATACATATAGTATCTTCAAATTTTTTAATCTGATCCAATATTTATATTTAATAATAATTTTAATTTTTAACCGGAAAAAATAATTATGGCAGTATTTGAATATCAGGCACTTACAAAAAACGGAAAAAATAAAAAAGGTATAATTGATGCAGGAAGTCCACAAACTGCAAAGGCAAAAATCAGAGAAAAAAATTTGTACCCTGTATCTTTAAAAGAAATAAAATCTGAAAAAAATTCAAAACAGTCTTCAGCAATTTTAGCTTCAATTCTAAAGCCTAAAATAAAAACAAAGGAAATTTCACTTGCAACAAGACAGATTTCAACACTTTTATCTGCAAGATTTCACCTTGTTGCTGCACTTGAATCTGTTTCAAATCAGATTAGATCTGAAAGACTCAAAACAATTTTAACCAAAGTAAAAGATGAAGTTGAATCAGGAAAAAGCTTTGCAGAAGCATTGTCTGGTTACCCTGATGTATTTACTTCAATTTATATAAATATGATAAAAGCTGCTGAAGCCGCAGGAACTTTGGAAATAGTCATGGAACGTATTGCTGATTTAATGGAAACCTCAGAAAAAAGAAAATCCAAAATCAGAGCAGCCCTTGCCTATCCTGTGCTTATGATGTTTTTTGGAGTTATTGTTTTAGTTATTTTAATGACTATGATTGTTCCAAAAATTGTATCCATTTTTTCAGATATGAATCAGCAGCTTCCTGCAATTACAATTTTTCTTATTGCTGCAAGCGATTTTTTGAAAAAATTCTGGTGGGTTCTTATGATTGTTATTGTTTTTTCCCCTGGACTAATACGGTATCTTTTTAAAAATGACAAAACCGGATATTTCATGGACAGCCTTGTAATTAAAATCCCCCTTTTTGGAGAACTTAATAAAAAACTTATAGCAGCAAGGTTTTCAAGAATTTTGTCCTCTCTTGTCAAATATGATGTACCTATTTTAAAGTCCCTTGATATTGTTATAAATATTGTAGAAAACAGAATTTTTAAAGATGCTCTTCTAAGAACAAAAAATGGAGTAGAACGCGGCGACGGCCTTGCATATTCCCTTGAAAGAGAAAAAATTTTCCCTGAAATTACAACCCAGATGATTGCAGTTGGTGAAAAAAGCGGAAATCTTGAAGATATGCTTGCAAAAGTTGCAGATATTTATGAATCAGAAACAGAAGATTTAATAGTTGCACTTACTTCAATGCTTGAACCCCTTATTATAGTTTTTATGGCTGTTGTAATTGGATTTATAGTTTTTGCAATCTGTATTCCTATTTTTACCATGAACCAGCTTATTGGATAATAATTAATATTGACTTGTTTCAAAAAATATTAAACTTTGTTTTTTTATCTGCATTTAAAATCGGGGGAATCATGAAAGAAGTAATGGAAAATATCTACTGCATAACCCAGAAATTTCGCTGGTCAATGTTTAAGCCGCCTGCAAATATCTATATAATAGCATCAAAAAAAGGAATTATTTTTGACAGCGGATATGGAACTTTTTATGATTTAAGGTTTTTCAGAAAACAATATTTAAAAGTTCTTAATGATATCAAAAAAAAAGGAATTGAATTTAATCCTTATTATATAATTCCAAGCCACTCCCACGGAGATCATTTTTCAGGACTTTCAGGAATAAGAAAATTTACAAAAGCAAAAGTCTGCCTTACTCCCCTAATGGCTGAAGTTCTGGCATCAAAAGAAAATTTAATAAAAAAACACAAACTTTCAGGCTCGCCCGTAAGAGTTTTATGGAAAGAAGAAAGAACCAAAGCTGCCGGAAGATGGGATCTTATTTTTCCACATGTTTTTGGATTAAAATTTTTAAATGATCCAGACATAATCATAAATGAAAACGACAAAATCAATGACGGTGAAAAAGACTGGAGAATTATTCCTGTAAAAGGACATTGCGATGATCATATAGCACTTTTTAATGAAAAATCAGGAATAATGTTTTGCGGAGACAATATTATACAAAATGTAACAACCTGGCTTGGACCTCCAAGATCAGATGTTGAAGCTTATTGCAGAAGTCTTCAAACTGTTTACAGCCTTAAAAATTTAAAAATTATTCTTCCTGGACACGGAAGGCCTGTAACTGATCCCAAAAAAAGAATAACTGAAATTCTTATACACAGAAGAAACAGGACAAAAGATGTTATAGATATTATTTCCAATCACAAAGACGGAATAAGATTTAAAAATTTAAGGGATCAAATTTATCCTGAAGGCACAAAATTCTGGGTTAAAAGCAGTGGTGAAGGCTGGATTTTATCTACAATTGATTTTTTAATGAAAAAACGGCTTATAAAGCTTTCAAAAAAAAATGGGAAAACAAAAATTATTCCAAGAAAAAAAATATTTGATGAAACAGAAGTTGAAAATATACTTTCTTTACTGCAAAAAAAATAAAAATTTTAGTAAATTGAACTAAAGCATAAATTAAAAAATACAGTTTTTGGGTATTAAATTTACTTCTAATTTATTAATAAAAAAACAATTTTTTAGTTCTATGCCTATTAATATCAGGACTTAAAAATAAAATTATTGACTAATCCATGTGAAATTATGATATTGTTTTTTTTTGATAAACTTATTTTTTTACCAAAAAAACAGTTATAATTTTTAGCTTTAGATCATTATCTTCGTTTGAGTTTTTAACAAATTCATAGTAACGATTGGCTGGTCAATGAACAAAAAAAAAGCTTTAATTCCAATCAAAATTCTTTTGCTTATTTTGCCTTTATTTTTTTTGTTGTCATGTGCTTCCAAAAAGCCAGAATTCCCCGACCCCCAATGGAAATTTGAAAAAAATGCCATAGAAATCAGATACAGCTCATCAAAAAACCTTAATCTTTTTAATGAAAATCCCCACACCCTTGTTGCAGGAATTTTTCAGCTTGCTCAAAAAGCCGAATTTGAGGAAATCAGTAACACATCTCAGGGACTTAAAGAGCTTTTAAGCATAAAAAATATTTCAGATAAAAACAGCCTGAAAATAAAGGACTGTCTGAAATATTTACCTGTTATTATTTCACCGGATGAAAATAAAACAATAACAATAGACAGGGAAGAAAATACAAGATGGATTGGAATAATAGCAGGTTATTACAGTCTTGATCCAAAAAATTCAGTCAGAATATATGAAATACCTGTTATAAATGAGACTGAAAAAAAATTTTTCAAAAAAAAATACAAATCATATCCTTCACAAATGTTTATAAATATCAACTTTGGAAGCTATTCAATAACAAATTTGGAGACAGATTAATTGGATTTTACAAAACCGGTTTACTGGCATCAGGGTTTATTTCTTCAGCCCCATCATTTTCAGCAGCAGGAACTTTACTTAAAATCTGACTTTTCTTTTTTTACCGGCCTTATTTTGCCTTATCCATGGGGAATTAAAACCTATGAACTGAACAAGGAATCACTTAAAAATAATATAATTGAACTTGATTCTGGTGAATTTATTTTTCAGGATACAACCATTGTATCATTCCCCAAAAATGCTGCTGCTGTTCCAAGGGTTTTTGATCCATTAAAAATTAATCAGGACAAACCTGAAAAAATTTATTTAGGCATCAAAAAAATGTCTCAGTCTTCAATCAATGCCCACCAGACTGAAAACAGCGAAAATTTAAATGAAACCTTTGCAAGATTTGTAATAAAAGGAATTCCTGATGAAGTAAAAGACCTTTATTCAAAAGGCAGTGAAGCACAAATTGAAAAAATGACATATCTTTTAAAATTTTATTTTGAATCAGAACTTGAAAATCTTCAGAATTATTGTTTTTTCCCCATAGCAGTTATTGAAAAACAGGGAGACAATATTTACTATAAAAATGATTTTATTCCCCCATTAATAAATGTTTCAGCATCTGAAAAAATTTTTAAACTTGTATACAATTTAAAAGAAAGCCTTTCAGCAAGAGCAAGGCAGCTTGAGGAATACAAAAATCCCCTGGGAATGAAAAAGTCATCTTTTACTACAGAATATTTTATTTATCTCATGGCCCTGCAAACTTTAAACAGGCATCTTCCTTTATTAAATAATGTTTTGAAATTTTCAAATCTTCATCCATGGACTTTGTACAATATTCTTTGCCAGATTGCAGGTGAATTAAGCAGTTTTTCAAATAGAATAAACTGCCTTGGTGAAACAAAAATCGGAACAAAGCTGATTTTGGAATATGACCATGAAAATCTATGGGAAATTTATTCTCAAATTTCAAAACTTATTTTAGAACTTTTAGATGAAATAATAATTGGCCCGGAACATATTATTTTTCTTGAAAGAAATGAGGATGAATTTTTTGCGGAAATAAAAGAAGATATTTTTGACGGCCAAAATCTGTATTTTCTAATTGTAAAAACTTCTGAAGACAAAAATATACTTATTAAAAATATAAAAAATATTGCTAAACTTTCATCCAAACAAACAATGGACATTCTTGTAGCAAGAGCTTTGCCTGGTATTGAAATGATTAATGAACCTTCACCGCCTTATGGAATACCTGGAAGACCTGATTCAACATATTTTAAAATAAATCATTTGGCATCATTATTTAAAAAAGTAAAACACGAAAAAAATATCTGCCTTTATTTTGAAGGTGCTCCAAAGGATATGAGATGCGAACTTATTGTTATAAAAGGTGAATAATGGAAACTTTGGATTTAGGCGGTAAAACACCAAGACTTATTGATTCATTTACAGAAATAATTACATATGTTTCATACTTTCTTGCAGATGTTGATAAAATCCAGCCTGAATTTGACAATATTAAAAATGACATAGACAAACTTTTCCTTGAGTCCCAAAAAAAAGCCAAAAACCAAAATATTAAAAATCTTGACTGGAAAAAAGGCTGTTTTCCAGTTGCAGCCTGGGTTGATGAAACAATTTTATGTTCCAACTGGAATTTCAGAGATAAATGGAGAAAAAATCAGCTTCAGCTTAGATATTTTAAAACAACAAATGCAGGTGCAATTTTTTTTGAAAAACTTGAATCCTGCAATTCAAGGGAATTAAGGGAAATTTTTATTTACTGCCTTGCTCTTGGTTTCAAAGGCAAATTTTTTTCAGATGACGATTTTATAGAACTTTCTGAAGTTAAAGCAGACAATATTTTAAAATATTTTTCCAAAGATCAGGATATTAATATTCCAGAAACTCTTTTTCCTGAAGCCTATTGCAGTTACTCTGGTAAAATAAAAAAAAAGCAAAGAAAAATTTCAAACTTTTTTATTTATAGTTTTTTTATAGGCGGCCCTCCACTTGCAGCAGTTTTTCTTTTTTATTTATGCAGCACTAAACTTGATGAACTTTTAATTAATCTCAAAATAATCTGGTAAACGGATGATAATTCATGCTTAAAAAGGCTTTGAAATTAATCTTTTTTATTTTTCTTCTTACAGCAGCAGTATTTTTTATATATTTTTATACATCTTCAAAAATGCTTCCCTGGTGGACTTCTGCAGTTATGGTATCTGGAATAATTGCACTGATTTTTGTTATTATTTTTTTAAAAAAATATTTAGCCAGAAAAAAAGAAAAAAAATTTATTGAAAAAATTATTTCACATGAAAGTTTTTATGAAAAAACTCCACAATCTGGTTTTGAAACAAATAATATATCCGAAAAATGGCTTGAATCAGTTGAGCTTTTAAAAAAATCAAACCTTAAAAAAATCGGCAATCCCCTTTATGTTCTTCCATGGTACATGGTACTTGGTGAACCTGGATGCGGAAAAACCTCATGTATAAAAAATTCAGGTCTTTATCTTCCTGTAACTGAAATAAGCAAAACAGTTTCAGTTTCAGGCACAAAAAACTTTGACTGGTGGTTTTTTCAGGAAGCAATTATCCTTGATACTGCCGGACGATATACAATCCCGGTTGATGAACAAAATGATCTAAGGGAATGGCAGAATTTTCTTACCCTTGTATGTAAATACAGGAAAAAAGAACCTCTAAACGGAATCATTGCTGCAATATCTGCTGAGGATTTACTGAAAAAATCAAGTGAAAACCTCAATGAAACAGGCCATGGCATTAGGAAAAGAATAGATCAGATCATGCGTGCCATGGGTTCAAAAATTCCTGTTTATATTATGGTAACAAAAACAGACCTGATTAATGGAATGACTGATTTTTCAATGTCTCTTCATGAATCTTCACTTACCCAGGCAATGGGGTTTTCAAACCCGGATGAAAATTCAGACTACAGGTTTTTTTTGGATAAGGCATTTAATGCTATAGCCCAAAGACTCAAAGATATAAGGCTTTTAATTGCCAACAAGTCTGGAATGGAAAGCCCTGGATTTTTGATTTTTCCTGAGGAATTTGAAAAAATTTACAATGGTCTTGAAGCATTTTTAAAAGGAATTTTTGAAAAAAATCATTACCAGGAAGATCCAATGTTTAGAGGGATTTATTTTTCATCAGCTCTTCAAAACCAAAATCCCGAATCAGAATTTATAAAAAATTTTAATTTTATTGAAAAAGCAGTTTCACTCAGCAAAAAAAATATCAGAAAAAGTATTTTTCTTACTGATTTTTTTAAAACCGTAATTACAAAAGACAGAAATATTTTTTATCCAATAAAAGAATTTTTAAAATGGAAAAAGATAACAGCAGGTATTGGAATAATCTCATGGATAATGATTTTTGTATTTATTTGTGGAATTATAGGACTTTCCTTTTGGAATAATTCAAAAAATCTTTTGTTTGTTTCACAAAATATCAATTTATCTAAAAAATTGTCAGACGATATTTCTGTAAAGCTAATTGAACTAAACGATTTAAGGGAGAAAATAAGGATACTTGAACAAAGAAACAAAACATTTCTTCCTTCTTTTCTTGAATTTGATCATTCAAAAAAAACAGAGGAAAAACTTAAACAAAGTTTTTCTAATGATTTTAAAACAATTTTTTTATCAGAGCTTGATAAAAATATAAGTAGTTATGTAAATAAAATTAATTACAGGTCAAACAGCGTAGTTACTGCAAAATATATAGAACATTTAATTTCAAGAATTATTATTTTAGAAAACTTAAAATCTGATTCTTTTTTTAAAACAAGTGACAACGCTATTATAAATCCCCATCTTTCAGTAATTTTTCCAAATATCAATAAGGAAATATACAGTTATTTTATAAATTCATATATTGATTTCATAAAATGGAATAACGAAAACGATTATAAAGATATTAATATTTTAAGGCTTAGAAATACTATTGAGGAAATTATACAAAAAAAAGGCCAGAACCTTTTCTGGATAGCTGAAAAAAATATTAAATACAATACATTATATGATCTTGGGTTTTTCTGGGGTAAAAATTTAGAGTCTACAAATATTTATGTAGATCCTGCATTTACTGTTTCAGGTAAAAAAGAACTGGAACTTTTTTTAAATAACCTGAAAAAAGTTTTAGAAAATGATAGGCTAATCAGCCAGATGGAAAAAGAATTTTATATCTGGTATGAAGAAAAATTTTTAAATGAGTGGCTAAATTTTGCTCTTTCCTTTCCAGCTGCTCAAAAACTTCTTGTATTAAGAGAAGATTTCAAAAATAAGGCTTTGGAAATGACCATGCCTGAAAATCCATATTTTAATCTTATAAAAACAATTGACAATGAAACAAAATTTATAAATCAACCTCCAATATGGCTTTTAAATTTAAGGCATCTTGTAAAGGCTTCACAAATAATCCCTGAAAATGAAAAAAAAGGCTTAATAGATAATTTAAAAAACAATAAAAATAAAGTTGTAATAAAACTTAATCCTTTTAATGCTGAAGAGAAAAAAACAATTTTTGATGTATCTGACATATATCATGAATACCTTAAATCACTTGAAAGTCTAAGGCCTGTTACCCAGTCTGCAGGTGATGCCTATGCACAGACATCTTTACTTTTTACAACCGAACCAGGCAAAAAAGGATCAGATTCAGATTTTTACAAGGCAAATGACAATTTTTTAATGCTTATAAATGAACTTAGAAAATCAGGTGATACTGAAATTTTAAAACTTCTTTTAAAGGGTCCGCTTGATTTTTTGACTATGTACTCGGTAAGAGAAACATCATGCCTTCTTCAGGAAAAATGGGATGAACTTGTTATTGGCCCTTGTTCAGGCATTAATGATTATAAAATTCCATATCTGGTTTTTAACAAGGAAAACGGTTTTTTATGGGATTTTTTAAACGGCCCGGGAAAACCATTTATAGGCAGAAATCAAAACGGTTTTTTTGCAAACTCTTCATTCAAAAATAAAATTGATTTTAATCCTGATTTCTTAAAATACATTTCCAAAGGATCTGAAACAATTGTCCAGACTGAACCGTTTTACTATGTTGATATAAAGACTCTTCCCCTTGATATAAATAATGACGCGTCAATAAAGCCCTATGGTGTAATTTTAAGGCTTAATTGTCTTGAAAATAAATCTGTTCTTGAAAATTATAATTATCCAGATGATTTTCAATTCAAATGGTCACCTGCATCATGCGGAGACACTGAACTTGAAATCAAATTTAAAAATTTCAGCCTTATAAAAAAATATATTGGGAATCTTGGATTTGCAGAATTTTTAAATGATTTTAAAGACGGAGTAAAAGTATTTGAGCCAAAAGATTTTGAAGCAGATCAAAAAATGCTTGAATCCTTTAAAATTAAAAAAATTATTGTTTCATACAATATTAAAAACAGCATTGAAGTAATTAAACTTCTTCAAAAAACTCCTGAAAAAATACCTCCAAAAATAGCAGATTGCTGGGGTAAAGAATAATATGTCTTCATTTGAAAATGAAATTTTTATTTGGGGCAAGCACAAAAGTTTTCCAGACTTTATTAAAATTTCAGATAATAACAAGTACCTTTTAGAAATAGAAAAGGTTTTTGACAATTCTTTGTATTTTTCATCTTTAAGCTCAACAAAGATAATTTTTTATATTTTTCATAAAAAAAAAGGATTTATTACAGGTGCAGTTTTGCAAAGTATGGACTCAAAATTAAGAAACAGCCCTTTTTTAATAGGTATAAGGTATAAAACAATTAATTATCTAAAAAAATGGAATAACCTTTTTTTATCAGGATTTCAGATTTTTGAAAATGCAGATAAAATTGTTAATAAAGAATTTGATAATATCAATTCTTTTAAAAAGGAAGCTTTTGCAACAAAAAAAATTAGATTTTCTGAAACTTTTTTATTTGTTTCAGATGATAAAATAAAAAAGTTTGTTTTTGAAAATATAAAAAAAGAAAAAGAAAATTTAAACAAGCAAAAATTAATGGTTTTTAAAGTTGAAAAAGAGAAAAAAAATGATATTCTCAAAATATTATATCATATTGAAAAATTAACAAATATTACTCCTTTTTCTTTTTTTTTAAGAGAAAATACCAACAATTTTCAATTGTCTTTTTTTTACAGAAAATTTTCATATAAAGATTTGACAAACATCTGGTTAAGCTGATTCTAAAAAAATAAGGAATTGAAATGGTTTCTGATTCTTTAGGAAAAATACCTATTACCAAAGAAAACCCTTGCGGAATTGATATTACCTATGAACCTGAATTTGAAGAGCTTCAGCAAGAAATTGACAAGCTGTCCATTGTTTCCTCAAATCCCGAAGGTGTTGACTGGGGAAAAGTTGTAAATTTAAGTGAATTGATTTTAAAAGAAAAATCTAAAAACCTTCTTGTTGCAGTTTATCTTTCGCAAGGTCTCATTAAAACAAAGGGTTTTGAAGGTTTTTTAACAGGTACAAAAATAATTTCAGATATTTTAGAAAACTATTGGGATTCTTTTTTCCCTCCTCCAAAAAGAAAAAAAGGAAGAAGCAATTCAATCAGATGGTGGTATGAAAAAACAGATTTGTATCTTAAAAATATAGATCCTGAATTTAGAATAAATAAAGAAGATGCAAATTTTCTTATCAAGCAAATAAAAGCCCTTGATTCTCTTTTATCCGAAAAATTTGAAGATTCTCCAATCTTAAATACCATTATTCAAAATGTTCAAAAAATTCCGTTTAATTTGGAAAAGGAAGACGCAAAAATAGATGAAATACCAAAACCATCAAAGGCTGAAAAAATTGAAAATAATGAAAGCCAAAATATTCCCCAAACAATTAAGGAAAGTTTAAAAAAGGAAAGCCCTGAAAAAGAAAATTTATCAAATAAAGTTTTGCCAGAACAAGTTAATTCAGAATTAATCAAAAATGACAAAGATGCTGCAAAAGCCTTAAAACAAGGCTTTGATATACTTGTAAAAACATGTAATTATTATTTTTTTAAAGATATTTCAAATCCTGTTTCCTATAAAATTTCAAGACTTTACACCTGGGCTCAGATTGAGCAGCTTCCAGTGACAGAAAAAAACAATAAAACCCTTCTGCCCCCCCCTGACTCAGCAATAAAAAAATCAATTGAAAACATGATTTTTTCTAAAAATTATGAAAGTGCGGTTATTACTTCAGAAAATAATTTAAGAAATTATATATTCTGGCTTGATCTGAACAGATATTCTGCTGCTGCTTTAGGTGAAATGGGAGAAAAATATTTAAAAGCAAAAATAACAATAGAAACAGAAACTTCAGGTTTTATAAAAAAGTTTATTAATCTTGAAAATTTTTGTTTTTCTGATGGAACTCCTTTTGCAGATAATGAAACAAAGTCTTGGCTCAAATCAATATCAGGTCAAACTGAAAAAAGTGACGAGTCCTTTAGTGTCTGCGGTGATGAAGTTTATTTAAAAGTTCTTGAAATTCAAAAAAAAGCAGAAATTTTTTTTAAAAATAAAAAATTATATGAAGCAGTTTTTTTATTTGAAAATGGACTTTTAGAGGCAAAATCATTAAGGGAAAAAATTTTATTGAGAATTTACCTTTCAAAATTTTTTTCAGATATTGGAAAACCTCAATTGTCATTTCCACATCTTCAAAAAATTGAAGAAGCTATTAATGATTTTAGGCTCGAGGAATTTGAACCGGAAATTGCAGTTTTAGGTTATACCTTAATTTATAAAGCATACAAGCTTTCCAACAATGAAACACTGGTTTCAAAAAGCAGTTATTACCTTGATAAAATTTCTGTAATTAAACCTGCTAAAGGATTCAGACTTGATGATTCTTAGTTTTAAAAATCGGCTGAAATAAACTTTTTAATAAAAAATAACAAAATAGGGAGGAAAAATGGAACAGTCCATAGCTCCAAAAGAAAGAGTAAACATTACATATAAGCCAGCAACCGGAGATGCAAAAGAAGAAGTTGAGCTGCCGCTTAAAATTCTTGTGATGGGAGATTTTACTCTTAAACAGGACAATCGTGCAGTTGAAGACAGAGAACCAATAAATATCAACAAAGATAATTTTAATGATGTACTAAAAGCACAAAATCTTGAAGCTTCATTTGCTGTGAAAAACAAATTGTCTGACAGTAGTGAGGAAGATATTCCTGTTAACCTCAAATTTGAAACCATAAGAGATTTTGAACCAGACAATATAGTTGCAAAAGTTCCAGAACTTAAAGCTCTTATGGAATTACGTGAGGCTCTGACAGCTCTTAAAGGGCCGCTTGGCAACCTTCCTGATTTTAGAAAAAAACTTCAGGAAGCAGTAAGCGATGAAGGCATAAGAGAAAAAATACTCAAAGAACTTGGATTAGATAAGTAAATCAGGAGATATATATGGCTGAAGAAGAAAAAAAAATTCAACAAAAAGAAGCAGTTTCTGAAGTAAAAGAAAGTTCTCTTCTTGATCAGATAATTGAGGCAACAAAAGTAAAGCCGCAGGATGAAGCATATTCAATTACAAGAACAGGCGTTCAGGCATTTATTGATGAGCTCTTAAAACCTGAAAGGGAAGGCGTAAAGATCGGCAAGGCACTTGTAGATGATATGATTGCAAACCTTGATTCAAAAATTTCTCTTCAAGTCAATGAAATTTTGCATAATGAATCTTTCCAAAAGCTTGAATCCTCATGGAGATCTCTTAAATATCTTATAGACAACACTGATTTTCGAGAAAATATTAAGATTTCAATTTTAAATGTAAGCAAAAATGATTTAATGGATGATTTTGAAGATTCCCCTGAAATACCACAATCAGGACTTTACAAAACAATTTATACAGAGGAATACGGGCAGTTTGGCGGACAGCCATATGGTGCAGTAATTGGAAACTATGATTTCGGCCCAGGTCCTCAGGATATAAAGCTTCTTCAAAACATTGCAAGTGTTTCTGCAATGTCCCATGCACCATTTATTGCAGCAGCAGGGCCTGAATTTTTTGGAATTGAAACTTTTGATGAACTCCCTAATTTAAAAGACCTTGAAGCAATATTTGAAGGACCTCAATATGCAAAATGGAAAAGCTTTAGAAATTCAGAAGATGCAAGATATGTCGGGCTTACTTTGCCCAAATTCATGTTAAGACTTCCATACGGCCAGGATACAATACCTGTAAAATCTTTTTCATATAAAGAAGATGTATCAGGAGGAAACAATGGCTTTTTATGGGGAAACGCAGCCTTTACCTTTGCAACCAGGATAACAGACAGCTTTGCAAAATACCGCTGGTGTGCAAACATAATAGGCCCCCAGGGAGGAGGAAGTGTTGAAAATCTTCCTGTTTATAATTTTGAATCAATGGGTTCAACCCAAACCAAAATCCCAACCCAGGTTTTATTATCTGAAAGAAAAGAATTTGAACTTGCAGAACAGGGTTTTATTGGTCTTACAATGAGAAAAGGAAGCGATAATGCTGCTTTTTTCTCTGCAAATTCCTGTCAGAAACCAAAATTTTTCGGAAACAACCCTGAAGATAAAGAAGCAGAAATGAACTACAAACTTGGGACTCAGCTTCCCTATATGTTTGTTGTAAACAGACTTTCTCATTACATAAAAGTAATACAAAGAGAAAACATAGGCACATGGAAGCAAAGAGGTGACCTTGAAGACGAATTGTCAAAATGGCTGCGTCAATATGTTGCAGATCAGGAAAATCCTGCACCAGGAGTAAGATCAAGGCGTCCATTAAGAAAAGCAGAAATAAGTGTAAATGATGTCGCAGGAGACCCTGGATGGTATTCTGTTACAATGAAAGTAATGCCTCATTTTAAATATATGGGAGCAAATTTCACACTTTCTCTTGTTGGAAAACTGGATAAAAATTAAACCTTAAAATAAATTAGCATACATAAGGTTAAATTTTTTTGAACTGAACGAAATTATAATTTTGTTAAATCAGGAAATAAAATTTTAAAAAGTCTTTATCAGTTTTATAAAAAAACAACTTTAATTTAAGGAGACTTAGCCATGGCAATGACCGCATACATGAACCTTGAAGGTATGAATCAGGGAAAAATTGAAGGCGGATGCACACAATCTGGAAGAGAATCAATGATTCTTGTCTTTGGTGTTGATCATAATGTAGAAATTCCAAAAGATACACATACAGGGCTTCCTACAGGACAAAGGATTCACCATCCTCTTCTCATCACAAAAGAAATAGACAAATCTTCTCCTCTTTTGTATCAGGCCTGCTGCAGCGGGGAACAATTCAAGGAAGTTTCTTTAAGCTATTACAGAATAAATGAAAAAGGCCAGGAAGAACATTATTACTCAATCAAGCTGCAAAATGCCATAATAGTAAGCATGAGAACTTATAAACCTTTAACATTTTTAGAAGAAAACAAGCCTTATAAAGACATGGAAGATGTTCAGTTTACCTATGAAAAAATAATATGGACATATGAATCAGACGGAATAGAATCCGAAGATTCATGGAAAACACCAAAAGCATAATAAAAAGGCAGCTATGAATAAGGTCTTTTTATGAATCTATTAGCAAAACATTAAAAGGCCTTTTCAATTAATATTTTATTTTTTTAGGTTGTGGACAAATAAGGATAAGTTTATGTCTGGCATTACTTTGCTTGAAAAGCTTGATGAGTATGAAAAAAACCCTCAAAAAAGGGGAGCATGGGACAGCTTAAAAATTAAAGAATCTGTTTTGAATTCACTTTCAAAAATTCTTAATTCAAGACAAGGGGGCTCGCTTTCAGCACCTGATTTTGGGATGCCTGATTTTACAAATATCCCTGGTTTTATAGACCTTGAAACTTATACTGATTTTGAACAAAGCATAAAAAAAGTAATAGAAAAATATGAACCAAGAATTAAAAATTTAAATGTCGAATACATTAAAGCTGAAAAACGTTTTTTTCTCTTAAAATTTAAACTTGAGGGAAATATTGTTCTGCCTGATTTTGTAATACCACTTTCAATTCAGACTGTTATTGAACCTGAAGGTAAAATAATTATAAAAAATTAATTTTTATATTGGATTGCAAATATAAATGTTTAGAAAATATTATGCACAAGAACTTAAAAATATTAGAGAGCTGGCAAGTGAGTTTTCAAATGCACATCCTTCAATTGCTCCCATGCTTGAAGGCAGATCTCAAGATCCGGATGTGGAAAGACTTCTTGAGGGAATGGCTTTTATTTCAGGCTTGTTAAGGGAAAAAATTGACGATGAATTTCCTGAAATAACTCAAGGACTTTTAGAGCTTACTTATCCTCAGTATCTAAGACCTATTCCTTCATGTACGCTTTTTTCCTTTGTGCCTAAAGTAAATCTCATGGAAAAAATAAAAATAAAAAAAGGTTCAAAAATTGAGTCTGTACAAATAAATGAAACACCCTGCATTTTTTCTATTACATCTGAAATAGAAGTTTTTCCGGGATATATTGAAAGCGTTAAATTTGAGTTTATTCCTGGCAAAACTCATAATATAAAAATCAAAATAAAACTAAACAATATAAATCTCTCACAACTAAATTTTGATAAAATCAGATTTTTTTTGAATGGATCATACGATGATGCCTCAAATCTTTTGTATCTTATTTTAAAAAATGTGCAAACTTTTGAAATAAAATCTTTTTCAGGCGAAAAACAAATATTAGGCAATGAAAATTTGGTTCATTCAGGTTTTGATGAAAATGAAAGCCTTATACCTTATCCTGCACATGCATTTCAGGGATACAGAATCCTTCAGGAATATTTTATTTTGCCTGAAAAATTTTTATTTATTGATGTTACAGGCTTGAATCAATGGACAAAAAGGGGAAATGACGACTCATTTGAAATAAAATTTAATTTTCCTGTTTGTCAGATACCTTTCCCTGAAATAACAAACAACTCATTTGCTCTTTTTACTGCTCCAGGAATAAATATTTTTGATCATGACGCATCCCCAATAATACTTGACCACAGACAAAGTGAATATAAAATCAATCCCTCTGGCAATAAAAATAAAGCATATGAAATTTATTCAGTAGAAAAAGTAACTGGCTTTATTCAAGGCTCTGTTTCAAGAAAAAAATATGTTCTTGCAGCAAGATACACAGACGAAAAAACAGGAAGCTACACAATAAAAAAAAAGATATCCCCTGTAACAGATGAATTAGAAGTTTTTTTTTCACCAGGATACTTTGATCAAGCAAAAGTACCTGAAAAGGAAACTCTTTCAATCAAGCTTCTCTGTTCTAATGGACAGCTTCCCACAATGCTTCAAACCGGAGATATTTCAAAGGAAACATACACTTCGCCTGAACTTTGCACATTCAGAAACATTTTACCTCCGACTCACCCTTTAAGGCCTCCGGTAAAGGATAATCTATGGCAGTATATTTCCCATATGAGCATTAATCTGTTTTCAATTTTAAATAAAAAAAATCTAAAGGAACTTTTGAAGCTCTATATTTTACCAGAAGGAACAAGCAGCAAAAATGTGGAAAAAATAAATAAAAAAATTGATGGGATTTTAAGCGTAAAATCTGAAAAAATAAAAATTCTTTATAGAGGAACAATTGTACGAGGTATTAGAATTTTTATTTTAATGAATTCCACAAGTTTTGCCTCAAAAGGTGATCTTTATATTTTTGGTGCAGTTTTGAATAATTTTTTTGCAACATATTGTGCAATCAACACTTTTACCGAGCTTGTCGTCAATGATGAAATTACAGGAGAAGAATTCAAGTGGAAGCCAAATACCGGCAAAAAACATCTGATTTAAAAGATGAACTTAATAATAATCCTTCGGCTTTTTCATTTATACAGGCTATAAGGCTTTTGAGATTTTTTCATAAAAAAAAGCCCCCTCTTCCTGAATTTATAAAAAAATATTTAAGAATTACTCCAGCTCTTTCCCTAGGCTTTCCAGGATGCGATATCAAAAATTTAGAAATTGATGAAAATAAAGATATTTTTAAAATAACTGCAACCTTTCTTGGATTATACGGGTCTTCTTCCCCCTTGCCGGTTTTTTATACTGAAGATCTTATTGATGAAACAAATGAAGGAAGATCAGTTAAAAAAGATTTTATTGATATATTTAACGTAGTTTTTTTTGAGCTTTTTTATAATTGTGTTTCCAAATACAGACTCAATCTAAAATTTTGCGATGAAAATAATACATTATATAAAAATTTTTTATATTCACTTCTTGGACTTGGAACCTTAGAAACAAGAAACAGCTTTGACTTAAAAGATGAAATGCTTAAATATCTTGGAATTTTTCTCCATTACCCAAGATCTTCATCAGGGCTTAAAACAATAATTAAAGATTTTTTTAATCTAAATGAAGTTGAGATAACAGAGTTTACAAAAAATATTGTAAATATTCCAGAAGATCAGCAAACTATTCTTGGAATAAAAAATTCAGCCATTGGACAAAATTGCCATCTTGGAAATAAAATTACTGATTATTCAGGAAGAATTACCATAGAAATTAAAGACATTAGTGAAGAGGACTTCCACAGATTTATTCCATCAGGAGATAAATATATCAAACTTAAAAAAATTATCAGTTTTTATCTTGATCAGCCCCTTGATGTAAAAATTGTGCTTGCACCACTTTGCCAAGAAATTAAACCGGCCTGCCCTGGAAGCAGCACATGGAGCGAGCTTGGGTACAATACATGGATTTTTTCAAAAAATATTAAAATTGACAATAAAACCGCAGATTTTATTTGTGAAATATAAAATGGAGCAATAAAAATGACCCATGACATAAAAGCACTTTTATCTAAGTTAAGCTCAAAATCTACTGATTATCTTCACAATGCAGCAGGTCTTTGCGTTTCAAGAACAAATTATGAAATAGGATTTGAGCATTTTTTAGTCAAAGCTCTTGAAGACAGCTCAGGTGAAATTATAAAAATTCTAAATGAATTCAATATTGAAACTTCAGAACTAAGAACAAGACTTAATCATACACTAGAAGATTTTAAAACAGGAAATACAGGAAATCCTGTTTTTTCTCCTTTTTTGATTGAACTTTTTGAAAATTCATGGATGCATGCATCAATAGATTTTTCTTTAAATAAAATAACTTCTGGAATAGTTTTATACAGTTTTATTCAAAAACCCTCATTTTTTGGAGCAGGTCTTTATATAGATAATTTAAAAAAAATAAATTCTAAGACTTTAAAAGATAATTTTTTCAAAATTCTTTCAGATTCAACTGAATCAGAAATTTTTCAACTGCAAAGCCAAAAAAAATCCAGTCCACCCTCAAACAATGATTTTATCAGCCAATATTGCCAGGATTTTACAAAAAAAGCCTATGAAGGCAAAATTGATCCAGTGTTTGGGCGTGAAGATGAAATTCAGCAGATAATTGATGTTTTAGCAAGAAGAAGAAAAAATAATCCAATTCTTGTAGGAGAACCAGGTGTTGGTAAAACCGCTGTAATTGAAGGACTTGCACTTAGAATAATCGAAAATGACATTCCTGAAATGCTTTCAAAAGTAATGCTTCTTGGTCTTGATATGGGTGCACTTGAAGCAGGTGCCGGCGTAAAGGGAGAATTTGAAAACAGATTAAAAGGCGTACTTGATGAAATTAAAGCTTCTGAAAAACCAATAATTCTTTTTATTGATGAGGCACATACTCTTATTGGTGCAGGTGGTTCTGCCGGAACATCAGATGCAGCAAACCTTTTGAAGCCGGCCCTTGCAAGAGGAGAAATAAAAACCTGTGCTGCAACTACATGGAGTGAATACAAAAAATATTTTGAAAAAGATCCTGCTCTTGAAAGAAGATTCCAAATGATAAAACTTTCAGAACCTAATGTTGAAAAAACAGCTCTGATTTTACGAGGGCTTAAACCTTCATATGAAAAAGTCCACAATGTAATTATAAGAGATGATGCAATTATCTGTGCAGCAGAATTTGCAGACAGATACATTACCTCAAGATTTCTTCCGGATAAGGCTATTGATCTTCTTGATACAGGATGTGCAAGGGTAAAAATAAATTTAAGTTCAAGGCCTCACATTCTTACAATACTTGAAAAGGAAATTCAGGCACTTGAAAGGGAAAAATCAGGCATGAAAAGGGACATGGATAATGGCCTGGATATTGACCAAAAAAGAGCTTTGGAAATTGATTTGACAATTGAATCCAAAAAATCTGAATTTGATGAAATAAATGCAAGATATCTGAATGAAAAAGAACTTGCCAATCAGGTTGTTGAATCAAGAAATAAATTTCTTGCATCTAAAAATCCAAATGAAAAAGACCAGACAAGACAGCATATGAAAGATAAAATCAGCCAGCTTAAAAATTTTCAAGGTGAAAATCCCATGGTTAATATTGAAGTTGATCCTGATGTTATATCAAAGGTTGTTTCAGACTGGACAGGAATTCCACTTGGAAAACTTCAAAGAGATCAGGCTTCTACAGTTCTTAATATGGAAAAGCATTTGAGTGAAAGGGTAAAAGGCCAGGACCAGGGGCTTTCAATTATTTCAAAGGTTATAAAAGCCTCAAAAGCCGGTATTAAAGACCCTGCTCAGCCAATGGGCATTTTTCTTTTAGCCGGCCCAAGCGGTGTTGGAAAAACTGAAACAGGATTATCAATTGCAGATCTTTTGTTTGGGGGCGAAACCAACACAATTACAATTAATATGAGTGAATTTCAGGAAAGACATACAACAAGCAGACTAATAGGATCGCCTCCTGGTTATGTAGGATATGGCGAAGGAGGTCTTTTAACTGAAGCTGTAAGGCAAAATCCATATTGTGTTGTTCTTCTTGATGAAGTTGAAAAGGCACATCCTGATGTAATGAATCTTTTTTACCAGGTATTTGACAAGGGAGTTCTTACAGATGGTGAGGGAAAGGAAATAAGCTTTTCCAATACAGTGATTATCCTGACTTCAAACCTTGGAACAGATATAATAGCTGAAATGACATCTGAAGAAGATGAAATTGATATAGAATCAGTAACAAATGCTGTAAGGCCTCTTTTATCAAAACATTTTAAACCAGCTCTTCTTGCAAGAATGACAATTGTCCCATACTTTACTCTGAATAAAGAAGCTCTAAAAAATATTGTTGAGCTTAAACTTAATAAACTAAAAACAAATCTTTTAAAAAATACAAAAATGGTTCTTGAATATGATGAAACTGTAAAAGAACTTATTACAGCAAGGTGCAGCGAAGTTGAAACAGGTGCAAGAAATATAGATTATATTTTACAGAGCAAAGTAATGCCGGAAATTTCCCAGACTGTTTTAAAAGCTCTTGGAGAAAAAGGGATGCCTGAAAAAGTAATTATTAAAACAGATGATCAAAATAATTTCCAAATAGAATTTCTAGGTATTCAAAAATAAAAATTCAGGAGAAAAAATGTCTAGGCAGCCATATGTTTTAATGCTTTCTAATGATGCTCAAAAAACTGCATTAATTAAATCACAGCTTGATGCAAACGGATTAAATTTCAAAGGCAGTTTATTTAAAGATGATCTTGAAAAAAACGCATGGAATTTTTCACTTGATGAAATAAAAAATCCAGAAACAGGAGTTTTAATTATCTGCGGATCAAAAACTGATTTTTTTAAAAAATCAATTTTAAAAGGTCTTTCATTGCTAATTCTTTCCGTACAATATCTGAAAGGTGAAAAATTCCCAATAATTGTTGTTTCTGACTTTGAAACAGAAAAACAAAATCTTCCTTTTGCCTTGAAAAATGTTTTTTTTGTTTCCATCACCAGTCCCTTGATCGGGGCAAAAGCTGCTGCAAAGGCAAATATTTCTGTAAAAAAAGGCGAAAGAAATTTCAGACTCAATATTTTAACATTTCAAAATAATTACATATGGATTGAAGCCGGCCCCTTAATAAAAAAGTGGAACGGAATTATAACTGGAGTATTAAAACCCTCAAAAATAGATGCTTTAGGCATTGGTGAAAAAGATAAAATACCTGAAAAATCAGTACTTGAATATCCACTTAGAGGAATTGAACTGGAAATTAATAAAAGAGAATTTTATGCCTGGGCAGCAAAAAATCAAATATCTGACAATGAATCTGCATTTTTCAGAATAGACAAAAATTCAGACTCATTTATTTTTGGATCTTTCAATGATGGTAAAGATATAGAAGTCTGTATTGTTGATCTTGTTTAGCAGACTTAACAAAAAATTTTAATCAGGAATCAAACTATGGCAGATCAGGAAAGAAAATTTTCATTTGTATCTCTTGGAATGCCAGGAGATACTTTTCAGGTAGTCAGATTTAAGGGTTCTGAAGGGCTTTCAACAGTATATAGTTTTGAAATTGAACTTATTTCAACCTACCATGATCTCAGTCTTAATGAAGTAATAAGAAATCCTGCAAGATTTACAATTTTAAGAAAAGAAGGAAATATACCATTTAATGGTATTCTTATAGAATTTGAACAGCTTCACCAGGCAGATAAATATTCATTTTACAAAGCTGTACTTGTTCCAAAGCTCTGGTGGCTTTCTCAAACAATGCACAACCAGGTCTTTTTAAATAAATCTGTACCTGAAATTCTTGAATCCCTTTTAAAAGATGGCGGACTAAATGAAAATGATTTTGAAACAAAACTTCAAAATGATTATCCCAAAAGGGAATATGTCTGCCAGTACAAGGAAACCCACCTTAATTTTTTTGAAAGGTGGATGGAAAGAGAAGGAATTTATTATTTTTTTGAACAAACCTCAAGAGGAGAAAAAATAATAATAACAGATACTGTTTTATCCCACTCATATATGAATGAAGGGAAAATTATGTATTACTCTCCCCCTTCAGGACTTGATTCAATTTCAAGAGAAGAAGTAGTAAAAAATTTTTCATGCCGGCAAAAACTTCTTCCTGCTTCATTAAGGCTTAAAGACTATAATTATAAAAAACCCTCAATAACCATGGAAGCACTTGCCCAGGTCTGTGAAGAAGGAAGAGGTGAAGTATATCTTTACGGAGAAAATTTTGAAACTCCAGACCAAGGTTTTTCACTTGCAAAAATAAGAGCACAAGAACTTCAATGCAGGCAAAGAACATATCATGGAGAAAGTACAATACCCTTTATGAGGCCTGGATATATATTTGAACTGAAAAATCATTACAGAAATGAATTTAATAACAAATACTTGAATATACAAATTTTTCATGAAGGCAACCAATCATCATTCTTACTGGCAGGCCTTTCTAAAGATCAGCTTTCTGAAAGGGAAAAAAGCCAGTATTATATAAATAATTTCACAGCCATTGAATCAGATATTCAGTTCAGGCCTGAAAGAAAAACTCCAAAACCAAAATTTTACGGAACCATAAATGCAAGAATTGATGCATCCGGATCAGGAGAATACGCAGAACTTGATGAAATGGGAAGATACAAAGTAGTTCTTCCATTTGATATGAGCGGAAGATATGGAGGAAAAGCATCAACCTGGCTTAGAATGATGCAGCCATATGCAGGAAGAAATCAAGGGATGCACTTTCCTCTTCACAAAGGAACAGAAGTACTTTTAACATTTATTGACGGAGATACAGACAGGCCAATAATAGCAGGTGCTGTTCCAAACCCTGAAACATCAAGCCCTGTAACAAGTGAAAATCAGACAAAATCAATTATAAAAACCGGAAGAAACATACCTGACAGCACTGTTGGAGCAGCCTCATGGCAGACAGGAATATTTAATTATCTTTCAGACAACTTTATTGAAATTGACGATAAAAAAGATGAAGAAAAAATAAGAATTCATTCACCAAAAGATATATGGATAGAATCAGAAAGATATGCTGATTATGATACTGGAGGCCCTAAAACTGAAACAGATGTTCCAAAAGACATAAAATACTTATGGAAAAAATTCTACTCAGAATCTCCGGATTTTAATCCCACCGGAATGAAACTCTATAATTACGGCAGCGAATCTGCAATTGCCTCAGAGACAGATATAGAATCATTTAAAAAACTGGCTGAAAAAGGAAAAGTTGAATTAAGTAAAGGCGATACATTTGCAATCCAGGAAGGCAATATTTATGATTTTCGAGGCTATTGGGAATATAACCTTGGAAGCAGTTATGAAGAAACCCATATGTCTCAGAAAGCAGAACTTAACAGCAAGAACCTTCCAAATGACATGGCAAATACCGGAGGCCCTTATTATTCAAGTATTAAGCACCTTGATGCAAGTTCACAAAGAAATGTATGGGTTAGCAAAACAATAAAAGGATCTTCCTATGACTATTTTACTGAAGTTCATTCACTTGAAGTCAAAGATGACTGCATTTCCCATGATTACAGATACGGTGGAAGAGTAGAAGAATACAAATATACTGCTGACGAAATTCTTACATATGAAATGCAAAATGAAGCAGGAGAAACCTGGGAAAAAAAATATACAAGATTAGAAGGCACAAAAATATTGGAAACCTGGTCACTTGATGCAGAGTCTTCTGAAAAAAAATATGACAGAAATACCGGTGATTTGATTTCATTTAAAACTTCATCAAATCAAGGCGGAGGCCTTGCAGAATTTGATTTTTCATTTTGTGCAAAGGCAGCAGCAACAATTAAATTGGGCTTTTCTGCATGTTTTTCACTCACATTAAATGCAGACCTAAACATTCAGACAGGTGCAGGAATCGGGCTTAACCTTGATTTAAGGCTTGGCGGTACATTTGCTTTAAAACCAAGCGGAGGACTTAAATTTGACGGAGTAGGATTTACCGCACGAAAAAGAGCTTTGCTCGATGCACAAAAGGCAGCTCTTGAGGCAAGGCAGGCTGAAGCAAGAATAAGCCAAATGCTTGTTGATATAAGAAACAACAATGCTGAAATAAAAAAATGTATGGCTTCGGTTAAAAAAACAGAAGTACATATTCATAGTTCACTCACAGTAGTATTTTTTTAATTTCAGGATTTGAAATGAAAATAATAAGACCTTTGCAAATAAGTATAAATAATCAGGTAATTGAACAAGACCGTAAATTTTATTTAACCCTGTCCTTAAACCTTGGAATTAATTTAACCACAGGTGAAGAACTTTTAGACATTTTTTATCTAAAAGATATTTTTGATACAATGGGTGAAACTCCTATTCCAGATACTGGAATGCCAAAACCAAATGGTGAGTTCCTTGTTTCAGGCAGTTATTTTTCACCGGATAATAAAAAAATCAAAGGCGGTGAAGTAAAGGTAAAAATTGAAAATATAAAAAAAAATCTTTATGTTTTCGGCCGGAGAAAATGGGAAGGAAACATTATATCTGAACCCCTTGAAATTGAATCTTGTCCAATAGATTATAAATATTCATTTGGAGGTAAAAATTTTCAAAAAAATCCTGATGGAATCGGATTTAATGACGGCCTTCTCCCATGTATTGAATACCCTGAAAAACTTATTACCTCAAAAAATGAATTTCCTGAACCTGCAGGATTTGGGCCTCTTCAACCCATGCATCCAGATAGAATGAAATACCATGGAACATATGACAAAGATTACAAAATTAAATTTTATCCAGGATATCCAGATGACCATAACTGGAAATTTTTTCTCTGTGCACCAAAAGATCAATGGATACAGGGCTTTTTTAAAGGAAATGAATACTTTGAAATTCACAATATGCACCCTGAATTTCCTCTTATAAAAGGCAGTCTTCCAGGGCTTTATCCAAGATGCTTTATAAATAAAAATAACAATTTTTCTGAGCTTTCTTTAAACCTTGATACAGTATGGTTTTTCCCTGAAAAAAATTTGGGGCTTCTTATTTTCAGGGGGGTTATTGAAGTTGAAGATGATGAGGCTGATTCAGTTGATGAAATTTTATGTTCATATGAGAATATGGCAGATAAACCAAAAACACAAAATTATTATATGAACGCACTCAGACTAAGAAAAGATAACAATGATGAGTTCCTCAACAACCTGAAAACAAAAGATCTTATTCCTGAGGGCCATAAATCTGCAATGGAAATTCTTTTGTCAAATGTTTCAAACTCACAGGAAACAAGTGAATTTGGGAAAAATATGGATGCCAAATTTATTGGAATTCAAAAAAAGGCAGAGGAAAAAACCCATGAAATAATAAATAATATTGATTTAAATTTAAATGACCATGATTATGAAAACCTCCCTGAAAATTTTAAAAAAGACAAATTTGATATTAAAAATTTAATGTCAAAACCATCAGACTCACAAACTGATCCTGATGTTGAAAAATTAAATAAAGAATTAAACTCCCTTATTCCAGGAATTGTGAAAGGAGACAAAAACAAACTTGATCTTTCAGAGTTTTCCTTTGAAAAACTTGACAAAATTTTTGAAGCACTAGATGAACTTAGCGAAAAAAAACAAAGCCAGGCAAAAACCATTGCAAAAAATGAAGTATTAAAAACAAAAACAAGCATTAACGATCAGATTAAAATCTTGGAAAATGAAATAAAAAAAATAAAAGAATCTGATTTTAACACAGATAATATTGCTAAACTTGAAGAATCAAAAGAAAAAATAAAACAAACACTTAATGCTTTAAATGAAATAGATTTTGACAAAAAAGAAAAATCCGTCCTTCCAAGATTTAATTCAAAAAACATAATTGAACAGATAAAAAAATCATCTGCACTTACAGACCCTCTTATAAATGAGGCATATCAGCATTTAGAATTTATGAAAATTGCAGAATCTGATCCTGAACAAATAAAAAAAATGGAAGAAAATATACTTAAATCAATTAATTCAGCAAATGAACAAAGCAAGCTTTCCATTAAAAATTCAAATATTCTTATTGAGCAGGGAGAAATTGATTTTAAAGAAACATATCTCATGACAGCTCATTTCATGGATGAGGGTCTTTCTCCCCACAAAAAAAGCATTGAGGAAGTAAAAGAAACATTTCTAAAAAATTTTCTTGAAGGCAGAAAAGTTTCAGAATCAGACCTTGCTTGTATTAGCCTTGAAGGTGCAAATCTTGATGGAATTGACCTTTCAGGGTCATATCTTGAACAGGTAAATTTCAAAAATGCAAGCCTTAAAGGTGCAAATTTATCAAAGGCAATTATTTCAAGAGCTGTACTTGAAAATGCAGATTTTACAGGTGCAGATTTTACAGGTGCAAATATTGGCGGAGTAAAGGCAAAAGGAACAAAGTTTACTAATGCTGATTTAAGTTCTGCAAAGCTTTCAAAAGGTGATTTCACAGCAGCTGACTTTTCCTTTGCAAATCTTGAAAATGCAGAAACTCTAGAAATAAAAATCGACAATGCAAAATTTATCCATACAAAAATGCTAAACCAGAACTTTATCGAAACAAATATTTCAAATGCATGTTTTACTGATGCAAATCTTGAAAAATCAGTTTTTTTAAAATCAAATTTAAAAGGCTGCGACTTTACAGGTGCAATTATGAATAATTGTGCATTTATAAATACTTTAATAAATAAATGCTCTTTTACAAATGCCAATCTTTCAAAAACCTGTTTTTCTGTTGTTGAAGAAATGAATTTAGAAACTTTAGATCTTAAATTTAATGGTGCAAAAATTATGCAGTCAAGCTTTCAAAACTTTAATCTTTCAGGTGCAGACTTTTCAAATTCAAATCTTGAAAATGCATTTTTTGGAAGCTCAAATCTTTCAAACTCTTGCTTTAAAAACAGTTTTGCAAAAAACACTCAATTTAGAAAATCAAATCTTATTAACGCAGACTTAGACAATATCAATCTTGAAATGGGCTCTCTTGCAAAAGCCAATCTTTTTAATGCCTCTTTTAAAAATGCCAATCTTTTTTCAGTGGATTTTTTAAGGGCAAATATTTCTGAAACTGATTTTTCAGGTGCAAACCTTGAAAATACGCTGATTGAAAACTGGAGACCTAAATAATGAATAATATTTTATCAGGTGAAGAGCTTTCTTTTCAGGTTAAATCGGGTGAATATTTTTATAAAAATGATTTTTCAGGGCTTGATTTAAAAAATGCTGATTTATCAGGAGGAATTTTTATTGAAGTAATATTTGACGGGTCAGATTTTTCAAATTCAAACCTAAAAGAAGCTGTATTTAATAAATGCTCAATCAAAAATGCCTGTTTTTCAATGGCTGTTCTTGATGAAACAAACTTTATCGGCACAAATCTATTAAATTCTGATTTTAATAATACAGGTTTTAATTTTACAAAATTTATTAATTGTAAAATTGAATTTTGTAATTTTTCAAATGCTCTAATAAAAGATGTAACAACATTTTTAGACTCAAATTTAAATAATTCTGTTTTTAAAAAAACAAAAATTGATGAATCAGTATTTAGTTCATGCAATATGGAAAATATTGATTTTTCTCTGTCAGATATTTTTAAAACATCCTTTATAGGATGCAGTTTTAAATCAAATAATTTCCGGAATTCAAAAATAAACCTGAGTTTTTTTAAAGATGCAGATCTGTCGCAAACAGACTTTTCCAATATGGACCTTACACAAATTCAGTTTCATGAAACAAAACTTTCAGGATGTGATTTTTCTGGCTCAAAAATTAAATACGGCGGATTTATGTGGGCAAAGCTTCAAAATTCAAATTTTAACAACACATACCTTGAACTTGCAAATTTTTTTGAAGCAAAGCTTGATGATTCAAGTTTCATCAGTGCAGATTTAAAGGCTGCAAGCCTTCAGGGTGCAGAAATAAACCATTGTAATTTTACTGGTGCAAATTTATATCAGGCTCAAATGGAAAAAGTTTGTGCAAGTGATTCTATATTTAAAAATTCAGATTTTACCTTTGCAGATCTTTCAAACTCAAATCTTTCAGACTCAAACTTTTCCAATACAAATCTTTATCTTACAAATCTTCATAACATAATCGAAAAAAACACATGGTGGTCGGGTTCAAGTAAAAATTTTTCAAGGGGAACAGACCTTAAAAGGCTTAAATCTGAAAACTGGGGGGACAAATGAATAAACTTGCAAAAAACATAATTCCAATAAAAAATAATTTTGAAGCAAATTTTGAAAAAGGCATTGTAATTTCGGGGAAAAATGAAGATTTTATTGTTGATTTAAGCGGAAAAAAATCTAATGCAAAAAAAACTTTTTCGTGTTTAATAGAGCCTGAAATAAATGATGTTGTTTTATGTATAAAAGATATGGAAAACAAGGTCTATATTCTTTCAATACTTAAAAGGCCTGAAAATAAAAAAACAAATATTTCATTTGCCTCAGATACACAAATTACCTGCCAATTAGGAAATTTTAATATAACTTCCAATGAAAACCTCTCATTTGCATCAAAAGATATTGGCATAATATCAAAGTCCATTGTTCATAAAAGCAATGAAGCAATTATTTCATATGAAAATATTACAGCTTCTGGAAATGAAATTAACGCCGCATATAAAACAGTAAGACTCATAAGTGAACTGATAAATACAATGGCAAAACAGGTAATTGACAAATTTAAGGGTTACATAAGAAATACTGAAGAAAACGATATGGTAAATTGCGGGCAGATGACAAGAAAAGCAAAGGGAGTTTATTGTCTTGACTCAGATCATACAATAATGAACAGTAAAAAAACCACTAAAATTGACGGCGATAAAATTCTTATGGGTTAAAAACGGAGACATACAATGACAGATGAAAAAGAATCAAATGAAAAATTTGCTAATATAAGGTTTCATGTATCACCTGAACTTGAATATGTATATAGAGATATATTTAATGTTTATGCAGGATCTGGAGATGTTGTAATTGAGTTTGGAAACCACCATAAATCAATGCCGGAACATGCGAGCATCTCAAATAGAATTGTGATGACTACAGGAAACGCATATCTTCTTGTACAGACATTACAAAAAGCTTTACAGGATGCTCAGGCAGCACTCCAGCATAAAATGGCAAACCAGAAAAAATAGAAAGGATACAAATGTTTGCAAACACCTCTTTACCCGGAATGGATTTCGCCTTTCCGGATGTATGCAGAACTCCTGCACCTGTTGGAATGCTTCCCATTCCATATCCAAATTTTTCAATGAGGCCAATGGCTCTCCCACCAACGACTTCAATCAAGCATTTGATAATGTTCATGCCATCTCATAATATGGCAACAACAATTCCAACAAGCAATGGAGACAATGCAGGTGTTATGGGCGGCATGGTATCACAAATAATGATGGGGCCTGTAAGGAATGTCAGGTGCAGCATGAAAGTTATAACCGGAGGAACTCCTGCAACAAGAATGCTTGACAATACAATGCATAATCTTTCAAACGCATGCGGAATGACTCTTGTTCCAGGTCAGTTTAAGGTGATTTATTTGTCATGAATAATTTTAAAAAAAGTTTTATAAAATTTTTAAAAAAACCAAATTTAATTTTTTTTATCTGCATTTTATGTTTTGGATGTGCATCAAAACAAAATTTTGAAAATATAAATCTTTGCATTGACACAAAAAACTATGAGCAGGCAAATATTGAAGAATTTAAAAAAATCCTTAACAAAAAAGCTTCTGAAAAATTTTTTAAAAAATATAAAGGTGTGTCTGCAAATGAAATAGTTTTTGTTAATAAAAAATACTATAATACTGAAAAACTTGACAAACTTTGTATTGAGGCAAAAATAGGGCTAAAAAACAGCAGTTTCAAAAAAAAGAATGAAAAAATTAAAATTAAAAATTTCTGCCTTAATTCAAAGGATACAAAACTTGGGGATATTAAAGATTACCTGTCAAAAGAGGCTCTAAAAACTGAAATTTATTCAAAATATCCTGAATTTAAAAATAAAGATTATCAAATCATAGAAAAAAACATTTCAAACTTAAAAATTTCAAATCCTTCTTTTGATTTTAAGACAAATATGTCCTGCATAAATTTAAAGGCTGATTTTTACCCTGAGGGGGTTATTCTATCAGATAAAAAACAAAATAATAATTTTGGATTTGTTGAAGATTTCAAAGGTTTCAAGCCTGGAGACAAACCTGAAATATATGGTAAAAATCTTGTAATTCAGCAGACAAACGAGGGCCCTGGACTTACTACTCTTTCAAAAAATAAAGCAATTGCTGAATTTATTGGAGGAAATTTAAATTCTGGAGAAATAAAAATCTCAATAATCCATAAAAATGAAGAATCTATAATTAAAAAAGAAAAATTTATCACTTTTTTATCTCTTGAATTTTTAAATAAAAAAAAAGACATTATTGAAATTTTATTCAAAAAAGATAAGTATAATTTACTTATTTCTGATTTTAAAATCGGAAAAACCAGGCTCAAAAATATTAAAGTATTATTTGCAAAAAATTTTAATGAAATAAAACTTGTTAAATCAGGCATGGAAATAAAAATTTTTTTTAACGGCAAATATACGGGTTCTTTTTATCCATCAGGAACTTTGATTGAAAAAATAAGTATACCTGTTTCACAAGATATAATAGTGTGTGGAATAGAAGTCAGTGAAAAATAATTTTTAACTCAAACCAGTGGGAATAATAATGAAATTTGAAACTCTTAAAGTAAAAAATTTTAATGTAATTAAGGTATTTGGCAGAATGGATGCATCTAATGCCTCTCTTTTTGAAGAAGAAGTTAAAAAAATGCTTGACCAGGGAAACAAATTTGTAATAGCTGACCTTGAAAATCTTGAATATATAAGCAGTGCAGGACTCAGAAGCATACTTTCAGCAGGAAAACTTATAAAAGCAGAAAACGGAAGTTTAAGGCTCAGCTCTTTAAACGGTATAGTTCTGGAAGTTTTTGAAATTTCCGGGTTTGATGCAATTTTTCAAATTTATGAATCAATAGAGGAAGCTGTTGAACAATCATGATAATTTTATAAATATCTGTGTGCCTGGAAAAAGAGAAAACCTTGAATATATAAGAGATGAGATTTTAAAGTCATTTTCTTTTTTTTCACAAAACAAAAAAACTCTTTCAAGACTTGAGCTTGTTTTAGAAGAGGTTGTTTTAAATATATGCGATTATGCCTATAAAAATATTGAAGGCATGATTGAAATAAAGACATACACAAAAGAAAAAAATTTTTATATCCAGATAAAAGACACCGGCAATTATTTTAATCTTCTTGAATTTGATGAACCAGATACACAAAGCTTAATTGAAGACAGACAAATAGGCGGACTTGGAATTCATTTTATCAAAAATTTTACAAGTTCAATTATGTACAAAAGAGAAGATAATAAAAATATTTTAGAATTTTCAGTTGATTTAACCTAAATCTTAAGGCAGAAAAATGCTTTACTCAATCCAGACAAAAATTCTTTTGTTTATTACAGCAATTTTTCTTGTAACAACAGGTTCAACAATTTTTTTTACAGGAAAGGATGTTAAAAAATCAGTTCTTGAAAACGAAACAAAAAATATTGAAAATATAAAAAGTATTGTCAAAATCAATGTTGAAGGCAAATACAAAAATCTTCTTCTTGATAAATGGGATGCTGTTTTAAGTAAAAAAAACCAGATAAAAAATGAATTAATATTAATAGAAAAAGCAGTAAATTCTCTTTATAATCCTAATCTTAAAAACACTGAAACTGTATTTGACTGGATAAAAAATCTTGGAATTTCATCTGAAATTTTTATTGCAGACAATTTGAATAAAATTGTTTTTTCAACTTCTGAAACAAATTTAAACTTAAATCTTGAAAATATTTTTGATGTTAAATCAAGGCCTTTGTCAAAAAGCATAAATACAAAAAATTCTACATTTGAAAAATACTGTGTGTTTTCCTGGCAGAAAAATGAATCCAAAAAAATAGGATATTTTTCAAGTTTTGAAAATATAGGCTGGGTTATAGGGATAACAGCAGATATTTCAGAAATTGAAAAGGAAACAGACGAAAAAATAAATCAGATTTTAGATGTTTTAAAGGATAATTTTTCCAAAATAAAAATTGCAGAATCTGGAAGTGTTTTTCTTTTTAATTCGGAAAATGATTTTTTGATTTATCCATCAAATATTGAAAAAAAATACTTAACAGATGAACTTTTAAATAATCTTAAACAGGACTTAACTAAAGATTTATACAAAAAAATAATTATCAATAATGAAATACACAATTTTTATACATCCAGAATAAAGGCACTTGACTGGTATATTTCTTTTTTTGTTCCTGAAAAAGAGCTTGAAAATCCCTCTAACTCACTTATAAAAAGTCTTTCTTTGATTATTTCAGGCATTTTTATTACAGGAATGATAATTTTAATATTTGCAGTTAACAGATTTTCAAATCCACTAAAAAAACTTACTCAAAACTTAAAAACCATTCCAGAAAAAGACCTTACATCAAAAGAACTTATTTCAGAATTAAAAAACGAATTCCCAATAAATAGAAAAGACGAGGTTGGTCTTCTTACAAAAGCTTTTGTATTTATGTTTGAAGAACTCCAGAAAAATATAAAACTTCTTGTAAAAACAACTGCAGAAAAACAAAGAATAGAAAGCGAATTAAATGTTGCAAGGGATATTCAGCTTGGCCTTCTTCCAAAAATTTTTCCGCCTTTTCCAGACAAAAAAGAATTTGATATTTATGCTTATTTAAAGCCTGCTAAGGAAGTTGGAGGGGATTTATACGATTTCTTTTTTACAGATAAAAACAAACTCTGTTTTGTAATTGGGGATGTTTCAGACAAAGGTGTTCCAGCAGCTCTTTTTATGGCAATTACAAAAACTCTTATTAAAACAAATGCTGAAATAGAAAACTCCCCTGCTTCGATTATGATGCGTGTAAATGAAGTTTTAAGCAAAGACAATCCAAATTCAATGTTTGTTACTCTTATTGTCGCTATTTTAGATATTGAAACCGGAAAAATAAAATATGCAAATGCAGGCCATAATCCACCTATTATTAAAAGAAAAAATGAAGTTTTTTACAAAAAAGGAATAAGCGGTCCTGTTGCTGGTGCTGTTGAGGATATAAATTATAAGGAAATGGAAATTGAGCTTGAAAAAGATGACATGATTTTTCTTTATACTGACGGAGTAACAGAAGCCATGAACAAAGAAAAAAAACTTTTTTCCGAGCAAAGACTTTTAAATTTAATTCAATCTGAAAATCATATTGAGTGTGCTGATTATATTGAAAAAGTAAATCTAGATATTTCAGAGTTTACAAAAAGTGAACCTCAGTCAGATGATATAACCATGCTTTCAATTATTTACAGGGGAAACTAAATGTTTTCAGATTGTAAAAAATTTAAAAATTTTCAGTTCATTTGGGATAATTTTTAATATATGAGATTTGAAACCAGAATTTTTTTTACAGCATTAACAATTCTTATATTAACGCTTAGTCTTAATTCAATTTTGAGCATTTCATCTTTTGAACATGTTTATGAAAAATCACTGATTTCTACTTTTGAAGCAGGCGGAAAAAACTTAAAAAGAAAAATTGAGCAGTCCCTTTTATTTGGCAAGCCGCTTGATAATTTTGAAGGAATGGAAAAACTTCTTAAAGATTTTACAATTCAGCATTCTTTTATAAATTCTGCAGGAATTTTAAATTCTGAAAATAAAATAATATATCATTCAAACCCTTCTAAACCAGCAAATTTTTTTAAAATTGATGATTTTAAAGAAACACAAAATATTTCAACAAAAATTATACAAAATTCATATACAACACTAATCCCATTGTTTTCTTCTAATAAAAAAATTGAAGGTTATCTTTTTTTTGATTTCCCTGAAAAAACTATTTCAGAAAAAATATTTGAAATGATTTTTTCAAACATGAAACTTCTTGTCCAAATTATTTTTTTTACAGGAATTATTCTTATTTTCATGCTTGGAATTTTTATTACAAAACCTCTTAAATCAAAAATAAAACAAATAATTTTAAATCTTGAAAATAAAAAAACATATTCTAAAAAAAGAGAAATGGTAAAAACTCAAAATGAAATCTACAACCTTGAACTAAGCATAAATAATTTTTCTGCTTCTTTTTTAAAAAACATGTCTGAAATTGAATCCTTTAAAAACAATTTTTCCAAATTAGAAATTAATACTAAAGATAGAATTAATAAATCACACCAAACAATTTTAAAATATTTAAAAGAAAATCCAGGCGATCATGAATTTGAAGCATTGTATGAATCATTTGAAAAAAGGAATAAAACAATTTTAAAATATTTTAAAATTTCATCTATTTTACTTGAATCATCTGATTTTACAGGTAAAAAATATGAAATTTGATTTGGGATTAAGACTTAAAATTTTTATTTTATGTGTTTTTGTAATACTTTGCGGACAGCTTTTTTATTCATATAAAAACTATATTGTTTTTAAGGAAAGCTATATTTTAACCCTTAAAAACAAAAGTGAAAATCTAGGACAATACATAAAAAAAGATATTGAATATGTTCTTGATTTTGGAATACCGATTTCAAGGTTAATAAAGCTTGAAAACACAATTAAAGATGTTCTTTCAGGAGTTAAAGAGCTTGAATATATTGAAATTACAGACCTTGAAAATAATATTTTATATTATGCAGATCATGAAAAAATGGGAAGGATTGAAAAAGGAGAAAAAAAATCAAAAATTTCGAATTCTCAAGAAATTAACAATAATCTTTCCCCTGCAAATACAGATATAATATTTCCTCTTTTTTATAATAAAAAAAATAAGCTTTGCGGATATCTCAATATGAGGCTTTCAAATAAAATTATTGAGTCAAAATCAAGGCAGATTCTTTTTGACATGATAACAGTTATCATGACTTCATTTCTTATAAGTTTTGAATTTCTTACTTTTTTTGCAGGATACAGCATAAAAAAACCAATTGATAAACTTATAAATAATATAAATTATTCATCAAACAATTTAAGACCCCTTAAGACAGAAAACTACAATTTTTTCAAAGAATTTCAGGAAATAATTGATAAAATTAATTTTTTTGTATTTGAATATTTCAAAGGGTTATTTCCAGTTTTAAAATACAAAAAAATTTCTTCTGATTTAAAAGAACTTATATGCTTTGAATTAAAAAAACAAAAAAATATAATTTCTAAATTTCAAAACAACAAAACAATATCAAATCTTTCAGATGATTACTTAAAAATTGAACAAGACTATGAAGTTTTTGAAAAAAAACTTCAAACTTCATTTAAGGAAAATTTAAAACAAAAACACACAAAGGAAAAAACCGATTATAATTTTATACGGCCTGTTGTATTTTTATTTATTATGGCAGACGGGTTTTCCATTTCATTTTTTCCTTTATTTGTAGAACAGATTTATGAGCCGGTTTCATTTATTTCAAAGGAGGTAATGATCGGAATTCCAATGTCAATTTATATGCTTTTTGTAGCTTTTTCCATGCCGCTTGCAGGAAAATTTGCAGATCAAAAAGGCTGGTATAAAATTTTGATTTACGGTCTTATATTAAATTCTTCAGGATTTTTTTTGACTGCTCTTTCAAATGATATAATTACACTAATAATTTTTAGAATAATTACAGCTATAGGCTTTGGAATAGTTTTTATATCATGCCAGAAATTTATAATTGACAATACAAGTGAAAAATCAAGATCACTTGGGATGGCATCATTTCTTGCTGCTTTTTTCAGCGGAGATATCTGCGGAACTGTAATAGGAGGAATGCTTGCTCAAAGAATTGGATATTCAAATGTTTTTTTAATAAGCGGAATTTTTTCACTTTGTGCTGCAATTGGCACAATTTTAATTTTTAAAAATGATTTTAAAATAGATAAATCACAAGAATCTTCAAAAAAACGACTCCCTTTTACATTCAGGGAACTTTTTATAGTTTTTAAAGACAAAAAATTCACATCAGTTCTTATTTTTCAGGCAATACCTGCAAAAATAACCCTTATTGGATTTTTATTCTATTTTACCCCTCTTTATCTGAAAAAAATTGAGGTTTTGCAGTCTGATATTGGAAGAATAATAATGTCATACAGCATTGCAATAATTTTTGCAGGCCCTGTTTTTTCAGGGTTTATGAAAACTCAAGGATCAAGAAAATTTTTTATTGCAGCAGGCGGAATAATTACTGGAATTTCACTTGTTTCATTTAATTTTTATAATGGATTTCTTGCAATTTTTATTGTTGTAACAATGCTTGGATTTGCCCAGTCTTTTTCTGTTCCATCCCAGGCTTCTTTTGTTTCAGAAACAGAAGTTGTAAAAAAATTGGGAGTTGGTACAGGAATGGGAGTATTCAGATTCTGGGAAAAGGCAGGAAATGTTTCAGGCCCTGTTGTAGCCGGAATCTTTATTTCAATTTTTGGGTATGTTGAAGCTGTGGTTTATATCGGCATAATTTCCATTGTTTCCTCATTTATTTATCTTTTACTAATAATGATGATAGACAAAAAGGCTTAATTTTTTTTATGAGTGATTATTATAAATTTTTAGACGAACAGATTAATAATGAACTTAAAACTGATATTGGTTTTAACAGTCTTATTTCTTCAAAACCCTATTTATTTGATGATGAACAATCCAAAAAATTTTTTAATAGGTATGAAATTATAAAAGAGTTTCAAAAAATCTGTTTAAATCTTTTTCAAAAAAGTCTTTTAGAGGAAGAAGACCCGGAAATTGCAGACCTTGTATTAAATGAACTTCCTGAAAACATTGGCGAAAAATACCATAAAAATCTTCCTGTAAGAAATGATCAGACTCCAGTTTTTTTCAGAACTGATGAAGTTATTCCTGGTAAAATTTCTGAAATTCAAAGTCCTGGTTCTTCATGGGGGATTTATGACCAGATTTTTTCATTTTTTAACTCACATAAAGAATTTAATAAAAATAAAAGACTTTTTGAAAATTCACTTCCTTTTCAGCTTTCAAAAGCTCTAAAAAATTATTTAAAAAAAGATCCCATTGTTCATCATCTTATTGACAATGCTTCAATTCCCTGGGGAATGAGATATTTTATTTTGCAGACAAGAAAACATGGAATAAAATATTTTGGATATGACAAAAACATTACATCCTATGACTGCAATTTTATAAGATCACATGCATTTTTTGGTCTTATGGCTGATAATTTCAGACGTTTTCGCCTTGAAAAATATGAAAAAAATGAACTTGATTATGATCTTTTTCCTTGTGTTTTGTTTGATCAGAAAATGCCCCTTATTTTTCCTTTTCATGAAAAAACCAAAAAATACTTTTCAGATGAAATAAGAGATATTTTTCCTTTTTCTTCACTTGTTACCCCTCAAGGTTTAAATCTTGAAGAAGGAAACAATATTTCAATAGATGATTTTTGCAGACTTCCACAATCAAAAAGAAAATATTTTTTAAAATATGCAGGAAGTGACCTTGAAATTAACTGGGGAAGCAAGTCAGTTTTTTATCTTGGGAAAGAATCTCAAATAAGATGCAAAAATATCCTTGAAAATGTATTAAAAGGATATAAATATAGAAAAAAATGGAAAATTCAAAAGGCTTATTTTACAAAAGATGAAAATGCTGAGTATATAAGCAGAGAAAATGAAATTTTAAAGGAAAAAGCGTACTCAAAATTCAGCGGTTTTTACGGCCCAAACGGACTTATGGGAATACTTGTTATGCAAAGGACTTTCCCAAAGGTTCACGGTTCGCCTGAAACTATTATGACAATAGCATGATTTATAAGGATTTAATTTAAATGTTTATTAAAGTAATATTTAATTTTTTTATATTTGTTTTTTTATTTTGCACAAATGGATTTTGTCAGGAAAAATTTAAAATTGCCTATCTTGAAGGCGGACAATACTGGATTTTTGACAAAACAAATGAAGCTTATAAAAATTCTTTAAATAAAAAAGGCTGGATAGATAAAATTGAATTTCCAAAAAATCTTTCTTTCAGTCCTGGCTGGGATAATTCAGCCATTCTTGAAGAAAAAGCAAAATTTATTATGGCTCAAAAGGATATTTCTCTTGTTATTTCTGCAGGTACAGACGCAACAAAAGCCCTTTTAAAATTTAATAATAAAAAGACTCCAATTCTTGCAGTTGGTGTATCAGATGCTGTTGGATCAGGTTTTGTAAAAAGTGAAAATGAATCAGGAATTGATAATTTTACAGTAAGAATAGAACCTGAAAGATTTGAAAGAATGTTTAAAATTTTTCATGAAGTTGTAGGGTTTAAAAAGCTAGGCCTTATTTATCCTGATACTGAAAGCGGAAAAAAATATACAAATCTTGATGAAGCAAAAAAAACAAGTCAAAGTCTTGGTTTTGAAATAATTGAACAAAAGATTAAAACTGAAGACAGTTTTGATTGTCTTGAAGGACTTAAAAGTCTTAAAGAAAAGGGAATTGACGCTTTTTTTATTCCATCTCTTCTATGTTTTGACTTAAATAAAAATGATGTTTCAAAACTTATTTCATATTTAAATGAAAATGACATTGCAAGTTTTGCACGCAATGGATCTGAGTTTGTAAAAGCTGGTGCTTTAATGGGATTTTCAACCCTTGATTTTTCCAAAAGGGGTGATTTTCTTGCTGATATGATAATTGAAATTTTAAGAGGTAAAAAACCTTCAGCACTTAAAATGGTTGACAGCGGATCTCCAAAAATTTCATTCAATTTACAGACAGCTGCTGAAATCGGTTTTGACCCCCCTTTTGACATCTTAGCTGCTACTGATGAACTGTTTAACTAGAATGAAAAAACTTGTTAATAAGGCAAAATCTAAAGGATTTGAAACTGAAAATCTAATATTTGTTGATCATGGGAATCACCATGATTTTAAAATTTAAAATGAAACTGAAACTTTCTAAAATTCAGAAAAAGCTCTCTTTTAAAACATAATAACCACACTCCACAATACTTACTTGACACTTTTGTAAATGCTTTGTAATAAGCACAGCGATAATCAAGCTTTTTTTTAATTAATTCAAAATATTAATATAATTTTAAAGGTATAGAAATGAACCCAATCGCAAAGGAATTGAACAATTCCATCCAGCAGGAAAACAACTATGTATTTGAAATGCTTTCAAAAATGGGTAAAGAGCTTTTTTTTCCAAAGGGAATTTTAAGCCAGAGTGCAGAAGCAAAGGAAAAAGCTAAAAAAATCAATGCAACAATCGGTATTGCAAAGGAAAACGGCGGCATAATGTTTCTTGAGTCTGTAATGTCTGAAATTCCTGGAATTGCTCCGGAAAATTCACTTTCCTATGCCCCTTCATTTGGTATTCCAGCTTTAAGACAGGCATGGAAAAAAGAGCAGTTTGAAAAAAATACTTCTCTAAAGGGAAAATCAACTTCACTTCCTGTTGTTACAAATGGAATTACACATGCAATAAGTATTTTTGCAGATGTTTGGGCTGATACAGGCGATGTTGTTGTACTTCCAGATCTTTACTGGGGAAATTACAATCTTATTATGAAACTTAGAAAAGGAATTGAATTTGCACATTTCAAAACCTTTGATGAAAACGGCGGATTCAATGTCAAAGGCTTTGATGAATGCGTAAAAGCCCAGGCAAAGGGAAAAGACAAAGTTATTGTTATAATGAATTTCCCCCACAACCCAACAGGATATTCAGTAACTGAAAAAGAAGCAGAAAGTATGGTAAATACTTTAAAAGAAGTTGCAGATTCTGGAACTAATGTTCTTGCAGTATCAGATGATGCATATTTTGGACTTTTCTTTGAAGAAGAAACATGCAAGGAATCTGTTTTTGCAAAACTTGCAGGAATTCATGAAAGAATTCTTGCAGTAAAACTTGACGGTGCAACAAAAGAAAATTTTGTCTGGGGTCTAAGATGCGGATTTATTACTTATGGAACAAAAACAAAATCAGACAATCCGCTTTTTTATGAAGCTCTTGAAAAGAAAACAGCAGGCTGTATAAGAGGAAACATTTCCAATGCTTCTCATTTAGGCCAGTCAATTATACTTAAGTCAATGCAGGCAAACACATATAAGCCTCAAAAAGATGAAAAATTTAGTGTTTTAAAAGAAAGAGCAAATAAGGTAAAAGAAGTTGTTTCACGTGATAAATATGAAGATTATTTTAAGGCATATCCTTTTAACTCAGGATATTTCATGTGCATAAAACTTTTAAAAGATGTTGATGCAGAAAAACTAAGACTACATCTTTTGGATAATTATCAGGTTGGCCTTATTTCAATTGACTCAAATAACCTAAGAGTTGCTTTTTCTTCAATAAATCTTGATGATGTTGAACCTCTTTTTGATGCAGTTTATGATGGAATAAATGATTTTTTGAAATAAAATTATCTTTATATAAAAAATTTTAAGGGCGGAGCTTTTTGTTCCGCCTTTTTTTATTTTTTATATTAAAAAAATATAATCACAGCTAATGTTTATTTTTTTTATAAAAAAATTTAAATCAATTGAGCCTGGCAGGACGGGCTTCGAACCCGCGATATGAAGGAGAGCTTAGACAAAAGACAATACCTTGTCCCTGCTCTCATTCCCCGCTGCCACCTGCGACCATCAAGCCAAGCTCAAATTAAATATTGCATGAAAATATTTGAAAGATCAATCATAGCTTGTATCCATTCTTCATTTGTCGGTTTATGAAGATAAATTTTTATTCTTTTATCCAGCCCGTTTGGATTTCTTGGTGAATTTGCCAAATCCTCTTCATTCCAGGTAATTTTATTATTAGTTTTATATCCATTATTTCTAAAATTTTCTTTGAGAAAAGTATAAAGTTCATCTTGAGAATATCTTTTGCCTTTTGATGTTCTTGCCTTTAATTCAAGTTCTACCCAAGTTCTTCTTGAATCCTGAGCAAAAGCAAAATATACCCCTGGCAGCATTGCTTTTGCTTTAGAATATGAACCGTCATTTTTAAATGTATTAAAATTCAAATTTATATTTTCTTTCTTAAATCTATCATCTGCAAGATTTATAAATTTTTCCCAGTTTTTTCTAAGTATTGGATCATTTATTGTTTCAAGTCCCATTTTAGCCTCTTGATTTATTGTTTTAATTTAAAAAATCCTATTTTCAACATATCTGTAACCAAAACAGAATATCACATACTAAAAACCAGTTTGCTGACGAAAACTGTATTTTTTCTAAGCCGGTTTGAAAAACAGTCTTTACATGACTTAGAGCTTAAAAAAGAATAAAACTGATAAAAAATACAGCAGCCCTTCAAATTTAAACTAAACAGTTACAAATTAATTTAATACTTTTTTGTGTTATAAAATTAAACCTGAATTGAGCGATTTTCAAATTTGCTGCATATAACGGCAAATTGTATCAAGCTATACTTTTGCTATGCGTGATGCAATTTAACGCATAAAATGCGGCAAAATTCGAAAGCTCGCAGAGTTTCATATTTTTAAATACAATAAGCTTAATTTATTGGAAATTTATTAATTTAAAAATATTAAACTATCAATTTAAGTTAAACTTCCATTTCCTGATACCTATGCATAATTCTCCACACATTAAAATATGAATCCATTTTTTCATCCAAAAGTTTTTTATCCATCTCCTCTTCCATATCTTTTTTATGAACAGCATTTTTAAAATTTGAGTAATCAATATTTTTTGCTGTAAAAACCATATAGTCTTCAAGCTGCTTTCTTGTTATATAAATTCTGTATCTATAATCGCTGCCTGAATATTCATGGATTTTAAGATTAGGGTCAATATTATTGGCTGCATTTTTTAAATCATGTTTTTTTCTAGCTCTTACCTGGATTAAATTTTGATCTTTTATGCTGATACTTATTGAAAAAAAACCATCTGTATTGAATATCCACATATGCCCTGCTCCCTTTTATTTAAAAAATTTTATTAATAAAACCAAATTTCATATTAATTACTGCCAATTAATATTAACGGCGTTATTTTGTAATTTTTAATATTTTTTAAAATAATATCACATCAGGTCTGTCAAAAAGTGACAGACCTAAAAAAATTATTGGAAATTTTGATATAAGAAGTGAAAAAACTAAAAAAATGGTCAGCAAATACGGGATAAGGTGTGTTATGATAAACTCAATTAAAACACCGGCAAAAATATTTTTTATCTCCGAATTTTTTAAATCAAAAGGGTAACAAAATTGCAGATATAAATTACCCCGAATTTGAAAAACCCGGGGTAAAAATAAACAAATTTTAAATAAAACCTAAGTTGAGCAATTTTCAAGTTTGCTGCATATACAAGGCAAATTGTATCAGGCTATACTTTTGCTATGCGTGATACAATTTAACGCATAAGATGCGGCAAAATTGGAAAGCCCACAGGTTTCATGTTTTTAAATATAATAAGTTTAAATCATTAAAAATTTATTAATTTAAAAATATAAAACGCTCAATTTAGGTAAAAATCAGACTAAATACTTAGTTGCTGAACGAAAACGGCCTTTTTTGTCCATTCTTAAGTCAGATTCAAAATTTAATCCTCAAAATACTCAATGTATCCTAAAGGTTAAATTTTTCATCTTCCTTAAACTGAACAAAAAATTCTCGTTTTCGACAGATCAATACTTAATTTTTTTAGGCTGCAGTCTAAATTTCTGCTTTTTCAGTAATTCCTCTCAAGCCAAGCTTTATAAGTCTGTTAAGACCGTTTAAATAAGCCCTTGCACTTGCTGTAAGAATATCTGGGTGTGCACCTTTTCCAAGGGCAATTTTTCCATTGCTGTCCTTAAGTCTTACAGTAACTTCGCCCTGTGCATCTGTACCGCCTGTAAGTGCAGTAATTGAGTATCTCAAAAGTTCAGGTTTTTTACCTGTTATTTTTGAAATTGCATTAAAAACTGCATCAATTGGGCCAGTTCCATCACTGAATTCCATTTTTTCAATTCCATCAACAAGAAGCTTTACACTTGCAGTTGGAAAAATTGAAGTTCCGGTTGAAACATGAATATACTCAAGCTTATAAATATCTTCTGTTCGAAGAATTCCTTCATTTACAAGGGCTTCAAGGTCTTCATCAAGAATTTCCTTTTTCTTGTCACATAAAGACTTAAATTCCTTTGCAACAACAGCAACTTCTTCATCAGAAAGCTTATATCCCATTTCTTCAAGTCTTGCCTTTATTGCAGCCTTGCCTGAATGCTTTCCAAGAATCATTTTATTTGAGCTTAAGCCAACAGTTTCAGGCTTCATGATTTCATAGGTCATGGGATTTTTCAAAACACCGTCCTGATGAATTCCAGACTCATGGGCAAAGGCATTTGCACCGACAACAGCCTTGTTGGGCTGAACCATAATTCCTGTAATCATGGATACAAGGCGGCTTGTGGGATAAATTTTTGTTGTGTCAATACCAGTTGTATAACCTAAATCTTCAGCTCTTGTATTAAGAGTCATTACAAATTCTTCCAAAGAAGTATTTCCGGCTCTTTCACCTATTCCGTTTATTGTAACCTCAACCTGCCTTGCTCCGGCATTGACTGCTGAAAGAGTATTGGCAGTTGCAAGTCCAAGATCATTATGACAATGAACGCTTATAACAGCTTTATGTGCATTTTTCGAATTTTCCATGATGTATTTTATAAGACTTCCATATTCGTCTGGAAGTGCATAACCTACAGTATCTGGAATATTAACTGTTGTTGCACCGGCATCAATTACGCAATCAACCACTCTGCAAAGAAAATCCTTATCGCTTCTTGAACCGTCTTCAGCTGAAAATTCTACATTGTCTGTAAAAGTTTTGGCATATTTGACAGCCTCAACTGCCTTTTCAAGAACTTTTTCAGGGTCCATGTCAAGTTTGTATTTCATATGAAGATCTGATGTTGCAATAAAAGTATGAAGTCTTGGATATTTTGCATGCTTTACTGCTTCCCAGGCTCTGTCTATATCAGACTTGTTTGCTCTGCAAAGTCCTGCAATCTGTGCTTTTTTTGCGTTTTTTGCAACTTCAGAAACTGCTTCAAAATCACCGTCTGATGCAGCCGGAAATCCTGCTTCAATCACATCAACTCCAAGCTCTTCAAGACGGTTTGCAATTCTAACTTTTTCGGCAATATTCATTGTTGCACCAGGAGACTGTTCACCATCTCTTAATGTAGTATCAAATATAATTATTCTGCTGCTGTCCATTATTTTGTCCTTTTCGGTTTTTTCAAGTTATGTTTGATTTATTTTTTTTAATAACCGAAAATACCGAGCATGGACCGCGGGATTATGCAATCTTTGCTGCCCGCGGCTTTAAACCCTTCAAAAAACAAATTATCCTCCGCACTTTTAATTTAAAAATAAGTGTCATATATAATATTTTTTCCCATAAAATGTCCAATTTAATATTGAACAATATGAAAAATATTATTTATGATTTTAAAAATTCAATTTATACAGATCTAAAAAAAACAAAAAGGTTAAAAAAATGTCTTCAGATTTTAAAGAAATTAATTTTTATTCAGAAAAATTCAGTCTAAGCGGATATCTTCATATACCCAAAAATTTTTCAAATTCCATAGTTATTGGTTCACACGGACTTTTAAGCGACGCACAGAGCATGAAGCAGATAAATCTTGCAAAAAGGCTTTCTGACTATAATATCGGATATCTCAGATTCAATCACAGGGGATGCTCAACAAGCCAAGGAAAACTTGAAAATACCAATCTTTTAACAAGAAAAACTGATATCATATCAGCCTTTGAATACTTAAAGACAAATTATAATATAAAAAAAACAGGTCTTTTTGGAAGCAGTATGGGAGGAGCTGCATGTATTTGTTCCCATGATGAAATTAAACCTCAGGCAATGGTTCTTGTTGCATCTCCGGTTCTTGGGAAAACCATGAAAAATTCCTTTTCAAATAGTATTGATATACTTATGAAGGAAACAGGATTATCAAGAAATTTTTTTGAAAAAAATATAGATTTTGACCTTTCAGGTGATATTGATAAAATAAAAAATTCACTTGTAATTCATGGTGATAATGATGAAATTGTACCTTTTGAAAATGGAGAAATTTTATATTCAAATCTAAAAAATGATAAAAAAATGATCAGAATAAAAAATGGAGACCACAGAATTACAAGTCCAAAAGATCAAAATATTATGATTGATGAAACAGTTAACTGGTTTGTAAAATACTTAAATTAAACAGGGAGAAATATTTATGGAATATCCCCAGCATAATCTGGGCCTTGATCTTGTAAGGGTTACTGAAACGGCTGCCCTTGCGTCTGCAAGATGGCTTGGCAAAGGTGAAAAAGAAAAAGGAGATCAGGCAGCAGTTGATGCCATGAGACTTTCATTTAATGCAATAAATATCAAAGGCAGGGTAATAATAGGCGAAGGTGAAAAGGATCATGCTCCAATGCTCTACAACGGAGAATCACTTGGTACAGGACAAGGGCCTTCAGTTGATGTAGCAGTTGATCCAGTTGAAGGCACCAACCTTCTTGCATACGGAAGACCAAATGCCATTGCAGTTGTTGGTGTTGCACCCGAAGGCACAATGTTTACTCCAGGCTCAAGCTTTTATATGGAAAAACTTGTTGTACCTGAAGCTGCAAGAAATGTTGCAGATATTGAGGCTCCGGTGGAAGATAACCTTTCAAAAATAGCAAAAGCACTTGGAAAAGACGTGGAAGACCTCATGGTTTTTGTCCTTGACAAACCAAGACACAGGGAACTTATTGAAAAAATAAGAAAAGCAGGTGCAAGAATCCAGCTTCACACAGACGGAGATGTTGCAGGCTCTTTAATGGCAATTGATCCCACATCTGAAGTAGATCTTATGATGGGAACAGGAGGAACCCCTGAAGGAGTACTTTCTGCCTGTGCAATAAAAGGTCTTAACGGAGAAATTTTTACAAGATTGAATCCCCAGAAAAAAGAAGAAATTGAGGCCTTAAAAAAAGAAGGTGCTGATTTAAAAAAAGTAAGAAACGTAGACGACCTTGTAAGAAGTGAAGATGTCTTTTTTGCAGCAACAGGAATTTCAGGAGGCACTTTTCTTTCAGGAGTTACCTATACAGGAAAAGGTGCTGTTACACAGTCAATGGTTATCAGGGGAAGAACAGGAACAATCAGATATATAAAATCTTTTCATAATTTCACAAAACTTATGAAATTCAGTTCCATTAAATATGAACGATAAAAATTGGAGAAAATATGCTTAAAATAATAAAATTTTCAGAACTTGAAGCAGGCTCAGAAATAACTGCTATTGGTTCATGTGAAAATATTAATGAATTTTGTGGTGAAAAAAAATATTTTGCAGTGGAAAAAATTGCAAGAGAACTTGAAGAGTTTAAAGGAGAAGAAGATAAAACAATAGTTTTTTATTCACCTGAAAATATCAATGCAAAAAAAATGGTTGTCTGCGGTTTTGGAAAAAAGGAAAACATATCATCCGAATCTTTCAGAAGATTTGCTTCAAATGCCGTAAAACAGGCACTTTCTCTTAAAGCATCCTGCCTTGACATTATAATCCCTGATTTTAATAAAGCAGATTCTGATAAAATTGAATCTTTCAAAGCAATTTGTGAAGGAGCTTATCTTTCAAATTATTCTTTTAATCAATACAAGTCAAAAAAAGATGAGCAGCCTTTAAAGGAAATAAGAATCCCTGTTTTGGATGAAAACCTTGAAGAATTTAAAAAAATTGCAGATCAAACTGAAAAAATCTGTTCCTGCGTTTTTTTTGCAAGAAATATTGTTTCTACACCACCAATAGATAAAAGACCTGAAAAGCTTAAAAACCTGCTTGTTGATTTTGCCTCAAGGTCAGGACTTCAAACTCAGGTTTTTGACAATGCTAAACTTGAAGAGCTTGGATTTAATTCACATCTTGGAGTTGCAAAAGGAAGCTCAGAAGGTGCATATCTTGTAATAATGGAATATACTCCAAAAAATTATAATGAAACAATTGCCCTTGTTGGAAAAGGCATAACATTTGATTCAGGCGGACTTGACCTTAAGCCCCCTTCCGGAATGGAAGACATGAAGCTTGACATGGGAGGAGCTGCTGCTGTTACAGGAGCTGCTGCTGCCCTTGCAAAGCTTGGCATAAACAAAAGAATAATTGCAGTTGTACCAATTGCGGAAAATATGATTTCAGGTGATTCATACAGGCCCGGTGATGTTTTAAAATCCTATAATGGTAAAACCATTGAGGTTTTAAATACCGATGCAGAAGGAAGACTTATTCTTGCAGATGCTCTTTCCTATACAGAAAAACTTTTCAATCCAGACCTTATAATTGATGCTGCAACTCTTACAGGTGCCTGCATGGTAGCCCTTGGAGATAAAATTGCAGGAGTTTTTACAGACAGTGAAGAAATCGGTTCAGAAATTGTAAAAGCAGGCAAAAAAATAAATGAACCATGCTGGATGCTTCCTGTTTTTAAAGACTATGCAAAAAAACTGAAAAGCAGTGTTGCAGACCTTAAAAACATAACCGGTGGAAAATACGGCGGAGCAATTACAGCGGCACTTTTTTTAAAGGAATTTGTAGAAAAAACAGATTATGTTCATCTTGACATTGCAGGCCCTGCCTTCAGCCATGAAGCAGACCATTATACCAATAAAGGCGGCACAGGCTTTGGTGTAAGGCTTATTACTGAATATGTCATGACAAGAGAATTAAACCTGAGTTGAGCGTTTCATATTTTTAAATTAGTTATTGGCCGAAAACGAGAATTTTTTGTTCAGTTCAAGGAAGATAAAAAATTTAACCTTTACGATACATTTAGTATTTTGAGGATTAAATTTTGAATCTGACTTAAAAATGGACAAAAAAAGCCGTTTTCGTTCAGCAACTAAATATTTTAATTAAAAATCCAATGGAAAGGGACAATGGAAGAAAGGCTGCAGAACTTGTATATCAAAAAAGCGATATAAAACCCTTATGTGAATTTGTGGAAAATAATTATTTTAAAATTTTCAGTAACAGGGATTATATTTTAGCAAATGAACTTACCCTTAAAACCGCATTTTTAACTCTTTTATATAATGATTCAATTTTTCTCATGGATTCTGAGGCTGAAATTTCAAGAAGATATTCTGATCTTACAATGATAATCCGTCCTGACAGGCGTTATATGGAAAGGTTTATGATGTTTTGATTGAATTTAAGTTTATAAGCCTTAAAGAGGCCGGACTAACAGGTAAAGAAGCAAAAAATTTAAGCATGCTTTTTTTATTTTAATAAAAATATTTTTGAAAATTAAAAAATTAATACCGTTAAAAAATTTAAGTTAAAAAACTATTTAGTGATTGGCCGAAAACTAGAATTTTTTGTTCAGTTCAAGTGAAAAATTTAACCTTTAGGATACATTTAATATTTTGAGGATTAAATTTTGAATCTGACTTAAGAATGGACAAAAAAGGCCGTTTTCGTTCAGCAACTATTTATACACTTGAATTTTTAATTGAAAATAAAGGAAAAATAATATGGTAGAAATTTGGGATGATTACTGCGGATTTGTAGAATTTGAAGACGGAGATGTTGAATATCCTGATTCAGAAGAATATGATGCCTGTTTTGAATCTGAACTTTATGATGAAATGAGACGGGAACAAGAATTGCAAGATGAAGAAGATTATAATTCTGGTTTTGAATCTGAATTTTTTGATCAAATGAAACTTGAAGAAAAATTAAAAAATGAGAAAGATTATGACTCCAATTTTGAAGCTGAAGCTCATGAACAAATAAAACTTGAAGAAAAACTAAAAAATGAAAAAGATTATGACTCTAAATTTGAAGCTGAAGTTTATGAACAAATAAAACTTGAAGAAAAACTATTACATGAAGCATATTTGGATGCATTAATTGATACATACGAACAAGCCAACAGATCAGACCATGTAGACCCGTTTGAAGAAATGGAAAGAGAATTAAATGAAAAAAGAAATCATTCATATAGATTGATAATTCTTTCACCACAAGAAAAAAATAATAACAACAATGATGATATCCCGTTTTAAAAAATTATAATAATTTCAAAAAAAGGGTAAAAATGCCAAAAATCAGATATTTTGCAGCTTTAATGAATTCTAAAGAATTTTTTCTTTTCAAAAAACAGCTTGAAAATGAAAGAAATAAAAGAAGACAAAAAATGAAGAAATTTTATAAAAAAAACAAGGAAAAAATTTTAAATTTTGAACTGAAGGGACTTGATTTTTCAGATTTAAAAGAAGCAGAATGCACACCAAAAAAACCTGAAAAAAATTAATTTGTTGATATTTTTTTAATTAAAAATATTCTAATCAGAAAAAACTTTGGAACAAAATTTTTTAAAAGCCTGGAAATTATGACAAATATTTTACTTACAACCTTTGGAACTTCATGGCAGATAATACCTGAACTAATAGGTTTTACAAATCCAGAAACAATAAATTTTTACAAAAATCATAAAGATATTTTTAAAATTGAAGAAAAAAGAAAAAAATTCAACATAAAAAATATAAATGAAATCTGGATGGTTGGAACCAGTGGGAATAAAACTATTAATTCATTAAAAAAAATTAATGAATGGTACAACAAGATAACAACAAAAAAGCCGGAGCTTAAAATCTGGTTTGTAAAAAATTCAGATGACCTGACTTCAGAATATGAATGCCGCCAAATGGCAGAAACCATTCACAGAGTCACCCTTCTTGCCTATGAAAAAACACAAGGCAAAAATCTTTTTCTTTCCCTTACCGGAGGAAGAAAAACCATGAGTTCAGATTTGCAAAATGCTGCATCTTTTTTTGGATGCAGTGCAATGATTCATATTTTGGATAATTTTGAAGCTGCCAAAAATTTAAGGGATAAAAATACAAATTTTTTTCTATCCCCTCTTCCAAATGAATTCTCAGATGCCTTTTATCCGGTAATAACAGGACAATACAATAAAAACATGCTTCTTGATATTGAACCGGTTATTTCCTCAAAAGATTTTTCTATTCCTTATCCAGAAACTTTTAAACCTGTTTTTACTGAATTTGAAGAAAATAATTATCTTATAGATGAAATTGAAAAAAGAAAAAACAATGCATCAAACCTGGTTTTTAATTATAGTTCAAAACTTATTCAAGGGGAAAATCAGACAAATTTTCTTGCTCTTTACACCCTTCCTCCAAAAATTATAAATTTTTTAAAAAATTACAAAATCGGACAAAATAAAAATAATTTAACAAAAGATTATAATCTCATAAAAAAACTTCCAAAAACAGAACTCCACTGCCACCTTGGAGGAATTGCAGATGTTTTTGACCTTATTGAAATTGCAAAAGAACTTGAAAATGAACTTTTGCATTTTAAAAGAGATTTGGATTCATTATTTGAACCTGCAAAAAAACTTATTAAAGAAAAAAATATTGAAGAATTAAAAGAAAAATATAGTCCAAAAAAAATCAGAACAATATTAAAAAATATTCCAGAGCCGTTTATTACAGCGGGATTTATTCTTCTTTTCAAAGATTTTCCGGATTTATTAGAAGATTTTATTTACCAGGATTTAAAATTTGAAAATAAATTTTTTGCAAAAAATTTTACTCCCTATGAAAAAATTGGTGATTTACAGGGCTCAGGCCTTCTTCAGCATGAAAAAACCTTAAAAAAAGCCTGTCAAATTTTAAAAACAAAGGCAGCAAATCATAATGTAAAATATCTTGAAGTCAGATGCTCGCCACATAATTATACAAGAGGCGGAATGAGTCCTTTTCTTGTATATGAAACAATTGAAAATGAATTTAAAAACTTAAATGAAATTGAATCAGGAATTATTTTCATTGGAAGCAGACACGGTGAAATGAGCAAAATTTACAGCCATGTTGAACTTGCTGAAAATATTACTGAAACAAATGAAAATACAATTTTAAGAGGATTTGACCTTGCAGGAGATGAAAAAGCAAAAAAACCCTCCAAAATAAGAGAAGCATTTTTGCCTTTAATGGAAAAATGCATGCATTTTACAATTCATGCAGGAGAAAACATGCCTGCAGAAAATATATGGGAAGCTGTTTATCACTTAAATGCTGAAAGAATTGGACACGGCCTTACTTTAAAAGACAATCCCTATCTTATGGAAAAATTTTTAAATTCCGGCACTGCTCTTGAAATGTGTCCTTCAAGCAATTTTCAAATTGTTGGATTCAGAGATTTTTTAATGGATGAAACAAAAAACCAGCAAATTTATCCTCTTAAATATTATCTTGATAAAGGTCTTAAAGTAACAATAAATACTGATAACCCTGGTATTTCAAGAACAAACTTTTCAAATGAAATTTTAAAAGCTTCCAAAATGACTGAAAACGGTCTATCCCTTTGGGAAATTTTTATTCTGATTCGAAACGGCTTTAAATCTGCATTTGCAGACAGGCAAATCAAAACAAAACTTATAAAAAATGCAGAAAATGAAATTTTAGATTTAATTTTAAAAGGTGATTTTAATGAGTAATGAAAAAGTATTGTGCATAAAAAAAGAAAATCTTCCAAATAAATGGATTGAAAAATATGTAAGTCTTAATCTTAATGAAAATGAATTTGAAAAAAAGATTAATTCTTTTGAAGTTATTTTTGAATCAAGAAAACTTGCTGAAAAAAATTTTGAATTAAAACAGATAATTCCATATATTTTAATCCAGAATTCAAAAAAACACCTCACAGGAATCTACAAAAGAAAAGGAAGCGAAAAAAGGCTTGAAGACTTGTGGTCAGCAGGAATTGGAGGCCATATAAATAATTTTGACTGCAAAAAAACTGTATATGAAACAATAAAAAACGGAATGCTTAGAGAACTTTCTGAAGAAATAATAAATTTACCAAAAAATTATTCAATTACCTTTTGCGGAATTATAAATGAAGAAAAAACAGAAGTTGGGAATGTTCACCTTGGAGCTGTTTATAAAATAATATCTGATGATACAAATGCTTTTTTACCAGGAGAGGAACTTGATTCATTTCAGTTTTACAATACATCAGATTTAAAAAATCTTAATATGGAAATCTGGTCAGGACTTGCTTTGAAATTGTAACCTGATTACCTGTTTCTGATCCTTTTGAAGGTTCAAGGTTAATATCAATAATCATTCCTCGCTTCAAAACCGTCATTCTGGCCATCCATTTGATGCAGCTTCTGTTAGTTGTTTTAACTCGTCATCTTCACAATAAATTTCAGAGTATAATTCAGCAGATTTTTTCAAATTTTCAAGCTCGATTTGTTTTTTAAAAGAATCTATAGCCGCTCTAAGCATAGAACTTTTATCTTTAAAGCCATACACTTTAAAATTATTTAAAAAGTTCACCTGTTTTTCTTCAACGCTGAATTTAGCCTGCAACATAAACCCTCCCCATGGGTAGTTATATAAGTACTATTTTATATCGCCAATATAGGTATTCTTTCAAAAAAAGTAAATAACAAACATTGATATAAAAAACATTAAATATCTGATAATTCAGTATGTTTCAATGTTTTATAAACTAATTTTTACAATATTTAAATTTAGATTTAAATCAATTCCATTCTTATAAAAACCAGCATTTTTTTAAAAAAAATAAATAAAAATTATTCAAAAAAATCACAAATATTTGAAATCCTTTTTTTTACCGCCGTTTTTATTTTTTAGAAAAACAATAAAATCAGGAGGTTTGAAATGGGTGCAAAAATTATCAAAAAAGCAGAAACTGTAAATCCTGCAAAAGAAATTTTTGAAGATGAATTTGTAAAACTAAGCGACCTTAAAATCAGCCAGTCCAGTTTAAAAAATTCTTCAATAAGAATTTCAGGACAGATTTCAGAGCTTTCATCCCAAAACAAATGGGTTGAAATTGTTGAACTTTTTCATCCGCTCAATGACAAACTTCCTGAATTTGCAAACTCAGAATTTGAAGCAGATTTAAGGTCAAAAATTTCTTTTGCTTTAAATCAGCTCAAAAAATTTGATGAAGCAATTATTGAACTTCAAACAGCAGTAAATCTTCAGCCAGACAGGTTTATGTTTCATCACAGTCTTGCATACACAGCATATAACTCGCTTTACAGTGCAAAAAACAGGGAAGTTTTTTTAAGGGGAAATCATAAAAAAGAAAGAATTGAACTTGCAAGAAAACATTTTCAGGCAGCAATAGCACTTAAACCTGACACAATAACAAATTTTTACCGCATGGGAATGCTTGTAAAAGAAATTGAAGGAAAACCTGACAAGTCAATAAATTACTTTTTTTCAGCAGTAAAAAACTGGGAAAATCTTTCAAATGAAGAAAAAGAAAAAAGACATCAGGAAAAGAAAAACTATATTAAAGCTCTTTATCAGCTATCTTCAGTTCTTTTAAAATCAGGTAAAACAAATGAGCCTCTTTTGTATCTGAATAAGTGCATAGAATACGATAATGAAACAAATTATCTTATGCCGCAAAACAAGTATTTTGCTCTTGGAAAAATTTATTTTGCATTGGCAGATTATGAAAAAGCAGCAAAAAATCTTGAAGTTGCAATGGAACATTCTTCAAAAAAAGAAGATTTTATAATTGAACTTCTGGCAAAAACCTACTTTTTTTCAGACAAGGCAGAAAAAGGACTTAAAACCATAAACATTTTAAATCCAAATTATTTAAAACCCTATTGCAGATGGACAAAGGCAGATATTTTGTGCGGTCTGGGAAAACTTGAAGAAGCAGAACAGGTTTTAACAGATAAAATTGAATCAGATATGAGGTCAAGACACAAAAGTTTAATAAAGCTTTCACAGCTTAGATATCTAAGGGGTGATTTTTCAAAAGCTCTTGAATTTGCAGTAAATGCATACAAATTTTCAAAGGAAACCTGGAACAATGACAATGCAGAATCAATTTATCTTCAGGCAGTATGCCATTTCAAGCTCAAAAATTCTGACAAGGCAATCAGAGCAATGGCAAAACTTAAAGAAGTAAACCCTGCATATTCAAAACTATCTGTTCTTGAAGAAAAATTTTCCTCACTTGTAAAATAAAAGGTGAATTATGGCATCAAATACTGCAAAGAAAAATTTATTAAAAAATGCTGATTACAGCCTTCTTGCAAAAAAAATTGAAAATAAAATTATTGAAGGTGCAAATCATCAGGAAATTGAAAAATTTTTAATAAATGGCTCAATCATTTCAGGTCTTGATGAAGAAATGCTTATAAAATGGAGTGAGCTTGCAAGAATGAATTGCAGTATTGGTGCAGCCGAAAAAATTTACAATTTTATCCATAAAAAATATCCGGATAATTTTTTGGCTTATGAAAATCATATTGAAATGCTTTCCATTTTAAATGAAAAAGAAAAGCTTATAAAAATTACAGCTCTTGCAAAACAAAATGGTTATAAAACAAATACTTCATTTTTTCAGCAGGAAGAAAAAACAGATGAAATTGAAAAAAGTTTTTATCCACTTGAAAATCTAAGGAAAAATCAGGAACTTATTGAGCATTATTTTTCACTTTTTAAAGGAAGAACAGATGTTTTTGCAAGACAGTGGCATTCTAAGGAAAAAAATGAGCAGGGTTATATTCCTGTAAGACAAATTCTTACAGAAGATGAAATTGAATCTCATATTTCAGGAAGAGAAACACTTGGAATTTATATTTTAAACTCTGATAACACAGTAAATCTTGGAGTTATAGATATAGATGTAAAAAAGGAAATCCGCTCTGTTAAAGACAAAAAACTTATTGGAAAAATAAACCAGGAATCTTTATGGATGGTAAAAAGAATCAAGGAAATTTCTTTAAACTATGAACTAAATCCTCTTTTGGAGTTCAGCGGAGGAAAAGGATATCATTTCTGGTATTTTTTCAAAAACTCTCCAAAAGCAGGAATTGTAAAAAAAATACTTGAGTCAATTACAAGTGAAATTAAAAATGATTTAACATATTTTAATTTAGAAGTATTTCCAAAGCAGGACTATCTGTCTGGAAAAGGACTTGGAAACCTCGTAAAACTTCCACTTGGAGTGCATAAAAAAACAGGTAAAAAATCATATTTTCCTGAATGTAAAAAAAGAGAAAATCAAAGCCAGCTTGAGTTTTTAAAAAAATATTCAAGACAGGAAATTGATAATCTCAATATTAAAGAATCAAAAGCTGAAATTAAGGATTTTCCGGTAAAAAAAAATTCTGAACTTCCAGAACTTGTAAAGCTCAAAAACCTTTGTCCGCCAATAGGACAAATTATTGTTCAATGTCTTGATAAAAAAAATATTTCAAGAACCCAGGAAAAAATTATTTACCAGACAATAGGCTTTCTTCCCCAGGGAAGAAGGCTTGTTCACAAACTTTTTCAAAGAATGCCTGATTATAATGACAAGCTTGTTGATTTATATCTTACAAAACTTAAAGGAACTCCACTTGGGTGCAAAAAAATCCACAATATAACAGAATATACAGGAAACTACTGCTATTTTGAAAAAACAGGCGATTATCTTACTCCCCTGCTCCATCTTGGATATTCACCGGAACAATTTAAGGGAAGGTCTGAAAAAACCCAAAGTCTTCAGCAGGCACTTGAAAACCTTAAAACTGCAATTTCAATAGTTGAAAGGTACATGAAATAAAATGGAATCAGTATACATAATGGAGCCAGGCTCATTTATAAGAAAAAACGGCGGAGAATTTTCAATTGTAAAAAATGGTGCTGTTTTAAATACAATTCCCTCATCCAATATAAAACGAGTTGTTCTTGCAAAGGGGGTTTCACTTACCTCTGCTGTTTTGGATTATTTTGTAGACAATAAAATTGAAACTGTATTTTTAACAAGAAACGGAAAATTTCGTGCAAGAATTTCAACAGATGAAAACTCAAAAGTTGAGCTTAGAAAAAATCAGTATTTTTTATTGTCAGATTCTGTTTATTCCAAAAAATTTGCCTGTGCTGTTGTAAACGGAAAAATTAAAAACATGTCAAATTTCATGGCTTTGCGTGGAAGGGATTACAATGACAGACAGCTTTCAGAGGCAGGACTTGCTTTAAAAAGCTTTAAACCTGTTTATACAGATTCAATGGATAAAATCCGAGGCCTTGAAGGTGCAGCATCTGCACTTTATTTCAGAATGTTTAAAAAAATGATTAAAAACAATGATTTTACCTTTGAAAAAAGAAGTAAAAGACCTCCACTTGATCCAATAAATGCCATGCTTTCATATATTTATACAATTATTTTGTCCGAGGTTTTAACAGCAATTCAGATAAAAGGATTAGACCCCTATCTTGGAGCTTTGCATGAAATTTTACACTCAAGACCCTCTCTTGCCTGCGATCTTGTTGAAGAATACCGTGCTCCGGTTGCAGACAGATTTGTTTTGGAGCTTGTTAACAGAAAAATTGTTAAAAAAGATGATTTTGTTTTAAGGGATATAAAAAATGCTTATGCAGATGAAAAAGACATGGCTCAAAATCGTCCTGTTGAAATGAAGCCAAAATTCAGGAACAAGTTTATTGAATCATACGAATATATGATGAATACAGGACTTTTTTATCCGCCTGAAAACAAAAAAATGGAAATAAGAAAAATAATTACAAGACAGATTTCTCAATTTATTGAATCTCTCGAAAATAAAACAACTTACAAGCCTTTTGAATGGAAAAGATAAATGTTTTACCTTATCTGCTTTGACATTGTTGATGATAAAAAAAGATACCGTGCTGTAAAAATACTAAAAAAATACTCTGTGCGAGTACAAAAATCAGTGTTTGAAGCCTATGATTTAGATGATTACAAACTTCAGAAACTTCGCTCAAAACTTTCAGAAGTAATTGATCACAGTAGTGATTCTATACGATATTATCCTCTTTGCAGAGCTTGCAGAACTTATATAAAGCAGGAGGGAATCGGACCTGAGCCTGTTCGTGTTCCATGGGTTGTTGTTTAACAATTTAACAAAATAATTGACTTATTATAAAAAAGTAAATATGAATTTTTTTATCAAATCAAACTAAATTTCAGGAATTATGAGCATTGCAGATTTTTATTAATGCTCTTAAATGACTTATAACTTTATTGGAGGAAGAATGAAAAAAGTATTATGTGGTTTATCAATTATGTTTATTTTTATTATTTCATCAACTTGTTTTGCTGATAGCAAAATTAAACAAAGACAGGCATATGTTGGACTTAATGCAGGTATTGCAAACTATGAAATAAATAATACTCCAGACATGGAAATCCCTATTTTAATAGGTAAGGCTGGTTATTTTATAATTGATTATATTGCAATTGAAGGACGTTTTGGTTTTGGTGTAGGTGACGATTCCATTAAAGAAGAAAATTATTACGGTGATTATGCTTCTGCTACTGTTGAAATAGACAGAGTTTATGGTGCTTATCTCTGCGGTTACGTTCCTATTAAAGATGCAGCATCACTATATGCGATTGCTGGTTATTCTGAAGGTAAAGTAAGCGGGAAATTTGAAAGCAATTTATTTAATTCATATGAAGATTCAGATACTGATTCAGATTTTTCATATGGAGCAGGAATTGACTTTTATATTGATAAATTCTGCGTCAATGTTGAATACATGAATTATATGGATAAAGACGATTACGAAATTTCTGTAATCAGTGCAGGAATAAAGTATAATTTTTAATTTTTTTCATTCCCAAGCGGAAGCTTGGGAATCCAACAATTGTTCTGATGCCAGCATTTCAAGCTTATTTTGAATAGCTGACAAATATTTTTCAGCCTGTTTAGCTCCCCATTTATTATAGGTGTAATTTCAGATTTCAATTAATTTTGTCTTCTAGTTCAGACATAAGTAAATATGCATTTCAAACCTAATTATTTTCCATAAAATCCTCTAAATAAAGTAAAGCCAAATCTCTGTTTTCATTTTCAGGCATGGATTCAATTTTTTTTCTTAATTCATGCAAATCTGGCAGCCACCTATTATTATCAAGGTTTTCTGCAATATCTGCAATATTGTCATTTTTCAGACCAAATTCATCCCAGGTCCACAATAGAGTGCTTAAAAAAGGATTATCTGAAATTTCTTCATTTTTTAAAGAAAATTTGCTCTTTGCAAAATCAAGGATTTTAATGCGGTCTTCTAAACAAAAAGCATTTTCTTTTTTAAAATTTTTTAAATCATTTTTTAAACTTTTATAAATTTTGTTTAAAGTGTTTAAATCATTAATTTTACCTGAGTCAATTTCTAAAAGAACAAGTCTTAAAGGACTTAATTTTTGATATATTTTTTTAAGTCTTAAATCCAGGGGTTTTGATTCGGCAGCTTTTGCAAAAAACTTTTTTAAAGATCCTGTATTTTTTTCTTCATCATATAAAGAACAAAGTTTTTCAATATCAGCTGATAAAATTTCATTTCCCTTTTCATCCTCTGTTTTCAATATTTCAAAACGTCCATAACCAGCAGTTTTTTTGCCGCCGATTCCCTCATCCAAAAAAGCTTTTGCTAAAACTGATTTTATAAATTCCAGCTCTTTTTTATCTCCTTGAAGTGCTGCAAAAAATTTAAGCTCCGGCCTTAATACAGAAAGTTTTACAGGAATTGGTTCTTCTGTGCCGTCAGGCATTCTTTCTTTTCTAAAATATTTTAAATTATGAGCATTAATAATATCAGGAACAAAAATTTTACCTGTAATGGGATAAATCCAGGCATCATGAAAAATTACTGAACCAATATAAGAAAACTTGTCTTTTGAATCTTGTATTTCACCTCCAAAAAGCTGAACCTGATTTTCACTTTTTTTACCGTTTTTAATATTTTTTGCCCATTCATTTCCACCAAATCTTGCAAGATATGAAGATACAAATCCTTTTAATACAGTTCCTGAAATATATGGCAGCCCCCAGATTTTATTGAGGCTCAAGCCAAATTCGTGAACAGAGGCATTACCTGTTCCAAGAAATAATTTTGTTAAATTCACTATATCAAAGCACAAAGAATTATTTTGGTTTTCAATAACTTTTTTCCAGTTTTCAAAGGCATATTTATAGCATTCAAAATTTGATTGGCTTATTTCAAATGCAGACAGCATTCCAAGAAGTTTGTCTTTTTGTTCATGGGAATTTTCATTGTCAGAAAAATCAATTTCAGGGTTAAATTTATCCATTCTCAAACTTAAATTATCCCCGTAATCATTTGCATCTGAAACTAACTGATTGTGGACTTTTCTTATTGCAGACATTTATTGCTCCTTTTATGCGTTTCCCTGAATAAGAATATCACTTATTCTCTTATGCCATTGAAGAAATTTTAAAGTTTCAGCAGTTGTCATCATATATTCGGGAAGCTCAAGCCCCTGAACTTTTGAAAGAAAAACATTTTTATTCCCAGAATCAAGTATGGACTGCTCTTTCAATTCTTCTCTTATCTGTTCCAAAAGAAACAAATGGTGCTTTTCCTCCTGTTTGCTTCCCTTTGCTGCAAGAAATGTCAAAAACTGAATAAGTCCAAAAGTTCTTAAAAGACCGCCTGCCCTTTTGCATAAGGATTTGTACTTTTTAAGCAAGGCATCATCATTTTCATTATTTATAAGTTGGTTTACTTTATTAAAGACTATTTCAGAATATATCTGGCTTTTGCTTTTCATAATTTTTCCTCCGGATTAAATAAAAGCAGTATAAATTTTTCTTTATCAATAATTATTTCAAATTATTAAATTTAAGAGATACAAAGCCCTTTCCTGTAGTAGCCTTCCCTCCAACCTGGATATCAATTGACTGTGATTTTGTGAAAAAATTTTTAAGTTCCTCATCGCTGTAATAAGCTTCTTTGCAATAGGATCTGTCTATTCCGGCAACTCCGGCAAAAAGAGTTTCAGGCGGAACAGTTTCCTCATACCACAATGCACCTTCTTTAACTGTTCCTGTTTCATCGTCTATTGCAATTCTTGCATCAACAGGAAGGCATGTGGTACAGCAGAAATTAAGAGTATTGTCATCTACAATTGCAAATCTTTTTTTAAATATTTCCTGCCCTTCAATATCCTCAAAATAAAGAGGTGCTATAACTTCAGCCCATTTATCTGCAAGGCTTGAGTCTTTATCAATAAGAAGATCCATTTCCTCAAACAAAACCATATTATGGTTTGTTCTTTTTAAAAGAGAATTTTTTGTAAGCATAACTTTATAATTATTTTTTTCAGTTAAACCAGAATCCGGAATTTGAGGATAATCATATTCAGATACTGCTCTTTTAAAAAGATTTTTTAACTGAAAAAGTGTATATGGTGAACAAAGATAAGCAAAAGTTCCAAAAAAAGACCTTACAGGAAGTGCAACAAGATTTGCGTCACCAATTGAAGCTGCAGAAGCAAAATCACCTGAATCATGGCCAAATAATGATTTTACTTTATCTTCTTCATCCTTTCTTTCACATAAAAAATAATCTTTTAAAACCCCCTTAATTGTTGATGCAGGAATTATTGGATGACCTGAAACACTGTTTCTTGCAGTTGGTAAATCTATATCATTCAATCCCTGGCCTATTCCACAATGCACAGGCGATAATGCTCTTATTGAAAAAAACTGATTTAACATAACTTGACTCCTGTTTAATTTGTATTTTCTGTTTCGGCAATTCCTGCAATACACAGTCCAAAACCGTTGGTTTCAATATTTGTACTTAGGTTAAGACTATTTCCCCAAAAATATTTTGCTATTTCACATGAAAGACTCATGTCTTTTAATTCAAGAAGGTAAACAGTTCCGGGCTTTACAAGCTTTTTCATTGGCTTTGGCTTATTCTCCACATAATTCCAGCCGCTTATTCCTTCAAATCCATTTACACATGCTGAACAAAGTCTTACTTCAAATTCAGTCCCCGGAATTTTTACAAAATTTAAACCATCAGAAGAAAAATCCGGCATAAGCCAGTCAGGACACCAGTCTCCAAAATCTCCGTGTGTTAAAAGGATTAATTTTAAATATTTTTGGTTTTTAAAAATATCAGGCATTTCTGGAAAATATTCGCCTGTTTTTTCAAGATTGACTCTTCTTCGTTCACCGCCTAAATAAGCTTCACCTGATAAATCAGTCATTTCAGTGCCAAGTGCTTCAAAATCAATTGAAATGTCTGTAATTTTATCCTTATTGATACTTTTAAAATAAAAACCGCTGTTGGAAAAAAGCTTTTTTTCTTCTGTTATATAGGTTTCACTGTCAATTGCATTATGAACTCTGAAAGATTTAACAGGCGGATTTATTCCGGCATCATAAAAACTATATTCATCTAAAAGTTTTAAAGATAAATACTTCATGAAAAAGTCTGAATGAAGAAAAAAAGGACTTTCTTTTACAGGCTTGTCAGATATATCTACTGATGGAATAAGCCATTGACGGTTTTTTATATCAGTACCTGAATTATCATCAATTTTTTTATAAATTAATGTATGGACTTTCAATTTTTCATTTTTTAGATTTTGGGTAAAAACAAGATCAGCCGGCAAAGGAAAAAGAGGCTGCCATTTATTATTTATAAATTCTGAAGGAAGAATTTTTTTAATACCTGTTTTTAAAATTTTATCCAGATTTTCCTGAAAATTTTTACTATTTTTATCAAAAAAATTTTCATTTTTTTTAAACCCTGAAATTGTCCTGACCATTCCTGCAATAGTTTGAGGATAAGGCCATAAAACAGAAGAACCACCAAAAACTCCGTCATCTCCAAAAGGCCTGCCGTCTCTTAAAATAAGCATATCTTCGGTTGAAATTTTATACTTCATTTTTTAGACCCTTTCCATTTGAAGATGTAATCTGATGTCCAATTACAAGTAAATCAGAAAGCTTTCTAATAGAATTATTTACTAAAAGAAGATTCTTAAAATCATTAGAATGTTTTTTCTGATTAAAAATTCTTAAAACTGAAACTGAACTTGCATTTAAAGGAACCAGCATTTCCTTATTTTCAGACAAATCAAATATAATTTCATCGCCTGATTCTTTTGCAGCGTTTCTCAATTGGTATCCAAGTGTATTTGGAAGTTTTTGTGATTTGAAAAAAGAAACAATATTTTTAAGACTTGGAATAATGCCTTTTTCATTATTTTTTTCCCATTTGTCACATACAACAATTTTAGAACCGCTTCTTTTTTTCTGAATAATAGTAAATGCATTTTTTGATAATTTTGTTGAGCCGGATAATTTTTCAACATATTTTTTTGCTATGCCTTCACCCTCTCTTGCAAGATTTAATGCCTGATCAAGAGGCATTGAATGATGTACAATTGCAGCTCCGGCTGAAAACGTAGGATAATCGCCTTTAAGATTGAGTTCATCAAAAATTTTTTTCATTTTCCTGGAAAAATCTTTTCTTATTTCATCTGCACAATCATAAAAATTATCTATAGTCAAATATGCCATTACATCGTCACCGCCTGCATAAATAAGCGATCCTCCATAGCTTTCAATAATCTTTCCAACACTTTTGGCGAATTCACCTAAATTTTTAGTAAATTTTCTATGGCCGTCCAAAGTCTCAATCTGATCAAGAGCTTTACCCATATTATCGCCGTCGCCTACAAAAATGCAGGCATACTTATTTGGATCTCCAAACATAGCTTTAAATTTTGCATAATCTTTATAAGCGTTTTTATTTTTTAAAAGCTCGCTTTTATCTGTAAAAAAATATTCAGCATGATTTAAAACAAAATTTTTCCCATTGCCTGCTGACTTTTCAATATTAATTTCTGAAAAATTTGATAAAAAATTATTCAGATATGTAAAATCCATTAAATCAAATTGTTTCAACCACGGCTTAATTGCAATTTTAGATAAATCATCAAAATTTTTATTATATTTTGAAACTGAATAAAATCTTTTTACAAGACCCAGGGTATCTAATTTTTCATTGGCTTTGATAATGCCTTTGATTTCCTTCTGGTTTTCCATTGTTACTGATTCACGCAGACCATCAAGACTGTTTTTTGGAATCCCTTCGCCATTCCATTCAGGACGATAAAAAATTCTTAAATTTTTTCTTCCTGCAAGAAGTTTTTCCAATTTGTGCTTTGCAATTTTGTAGTCTTTTTCATCATCATATTTTGTCCAGGCAGCATAAAACTCGCCAGAATCATTTATCTGTTTTTTGAATAAATCCTTTCTTATTTGGATATGGCTGAATTCCTTTGATAAAATTTCTAAAGTTTTTTCAGCAAATTCATTTTTATGGTTCAGCCAATCTTTTTTTGCCTGTTCAATTATTTTATCAGGGTCAAGTCCATTTTTCAGTTCAGCAAAAATTTTGTTGGCAACTATTAAATCAGAGTCTTTTTCAAAATCCTTATCTGACTCTGCAAAAGGTATTATAAGTTCTGCACCCTGATCTTTAAATGATCTTGCAACTGTTTTTGAAAGTTCAGAAAGTAAATATGAACCAAACCAGAGATCCCTTAATTTCCTTGCTGATGCAATATAATCCTGAACAGGACCAATTGCAGCCTGAATAAGAATTTTTGACATTAATCAGCCTCCTTTGGTTCAACTTTATTTAGGTTCAGATAAAAGGCAAGATCCTCATAAATAGATTTTCCATTTAAAGGCGATTTTTTTCTCATGGTTTTATTTTGATAATTTTCATGAAACGGCAGTTCTGTTTTTTTAAGGCTGTATGCTTTATTATTATTAAATCCTGGAACTTTTAGCCTGATAGATTCAGGAAACTTTTGATTTAGCACAACTGCACATTTAAAAATTTTTTCATTGGGAAGCTTAATTACTTTTAAAATAACCGGAGAAGGAAATCTTTCACCTGTTCCAATATCAGTTGTAAGTGAGCATTCTTTTCCGCCTCCAGGATCTTTTTGGTCTTTAAATTTCATTAAAATTGGAAGACCAAAAGCTGTTCTTGGAAACCATGGATTTTTTTTATCAACCACATCCGGATGTTCAGGACTATGTTTTTCTTCTTTTTGCCCTGTTATTGTTCTAATACTGTCAGGTTCCGGCCAGTAAGATCTTCCCGGCATATTACTGTTTTGTTTTTTAGCTCTGTCCTGTCTGTAACTACCGTAAGATTCAAGCATTGATTTCCAAAGAATGTGAGGATCATCTCCATTTAATTCATTACAATAAAACTCAATCCCTTTAAGCCTTGGATAATCAATTTTCTTTTCTGTTCCAGATGAAATTTTTTGAACAAAATTTAAAATATCTGACTCAGTTTCAAAATCCTCTAATAATTCCCTGCAATATAAAGAGCCGGTTCCTCTTCTGGTTCTTGCACCAACACCCCCAAAAAGAGTAAATAATTTCAATGTGTTGATTATTTCTTTTTCATATTTTTCAGGGTATGATATTTTTAATTTAAAATTCATTTTTGATATAAAATAAATTTCATCATTATCCTTGACTAGTTTTGTAACAGGAAAAAGAACACAAGCTGGAATAAGATCGTCATTTACAGAATATTTATTTTTCATTTCTGCAAGTTTTTTTTCTTCAACATTTATATCTGATAAATATATTGAAACCTGCGATTTTCTTCCGTTTTTATATTTTTCTGTAACTCCTCCCCAGAGATTATTTTCAAGATCAAGAAGAATTTTATTATTTTCTTCTCCCTGCATGGCTCTCCACCAGAAACGAAGCTGCCCTTTTACAGACTGTTCTCTTACAGGTCGTTTAAGATCAAGTTTCCAGCTTTCATGGTCACCACCTAACAAAGGCGTAATCAGTTCAAAACAATAGGTTTTGGTCAATATTTTTGCATTGACTTTTAACTCATTAACACAAGGAATAAAAGTATCGGGTATTTCACAGATTTTTTTTCTCATTTAATCTGCTCCATTAAAATGATTTATAAAAATGATTAATTTGGTATATTATTAAAATAACACTTATCGCAACAAAAAATTTAATAATTTAAATTTAAAAAATAATTTTGAAATTTTCAAATTTACCTCCGTTATCATAATTAGTGATTGGCCGAAAACGAGAATTTTTTGTTCAGTTCAAGGAAGATGAAGAATTTAACCTTTAGGATACATTCAGTATTTTGAGGATTAAATTTTTAATCTGACGCCGAAATGGACAAAAAAGGCCGTTTTCGTTCAGCAACTAATTAAATAAAAAATTGCTCAATTGAGATTATTGTTATTTAAAATATAAGGAAAATATAATGAACGACCTCTTAAAAATACTTGAAAAAGAAGGAAAAAAAAAGAAAAAGGATATTAGAGTATTCAAACTTTCAGATGGAGCAAATAACATTTTATGTTATTTTGTATTTAATATCTACGATGCTCTTGAATCCAATAATATACTTGATATTCTTACTCTTGAAGATACGGCTGTAACTCTTACTGATCTTACTCCTGAAGCACTCGAAGATTCACCCTGGCCTGTTTATGGTCTGAACATCTGGACATGTAACTGCAAAAAAAATTATGTTAACCACATTCTTGCCTTAGAATGCCATGAATGCGGATGCTCTTCGGATACAGGTAAAATCCAGTCCGGCAATGATTTTGCCAGAGTGCTCAAAGAAATTGAAAATATTATGTTTAATACTGAACCAAACTGAGCGTTTTAAAAAACTTTAGCTCGTTCCCAAGCTCCAGCTTGGGAACTTAAATGGCTGTGATTATATAAAATAACATTCCCAACCAGTCGGAAGCTGGAGCTTGGGAAACAGCCGGTGAACAAAAGCACAGAATCTTTAAACCTGCAAAAAAATCACAAAGGAGCAGCCTCTCCAACCTTTTCAAAACAAACACGCTCAAATCCAAGAGCTGTAACAACAAATTTCTGAAGCCTTAAATCATTGTATTTTTCTTCAAGTTTTTTTCCATAATCCTTTACCTGAATTATTCCCTCTTTAAATTTATTTTTTATCTGAGCCATGTTTTTTAGTTCATAATAACTTAAATTTTTTGCTTCTTTACCTGTTAGTCCTGCGTCTTTAAGGCTTACAAACTTAAATTCAATCAAAACATCATAAATTTTTCCATAACGCCTGTCAGGTCGGATTATCATTGTAAGATCAGAATATCTTCTTGAAATTTCAGCCTCAGAATCCATTAGAAAAATTGTATCATTATATAAAAGTGTTAAAAATGCGGTTTTAAGTGTAAGTTCATTTGCTAAAATATAATCCCTGTTACTGAAAATTTTAAAATAATTATTTTCTACAAATTCACATAAAGGGGCTATATCGCCTTTTTGATATACAAGTTTTGCAGCGTCTCTTCCCTTGTCTCTTTCCATTGGATTTTCTATTAAAATATTTAATATTTTTTCTGCATAAAGACTTTTAACAGCCATATTGGGAATTTTAAGTCTTACCTGAAGATCGTCAGTTTCTTCTGCAATGGTTAAAATTCCAAAATAATATAAAAATGAAGTAATAAATTTTTTGTCTTTTGAAACATCTTTCAGCATATCATCAATTCCAAAACCCTGGACAATATTTGAGATTACAGCATTATCTTCCTTTTCCATTAAATTTACCATGAGCTCATTTCCGCCTGGAATTTTTGAAATATAGGAAAGTTTTGCCTTGTCAGTTGAAAGGTTGTTATCAAGCATGAGTTTTGGATATTTTAAATTTTCTTCAAAGTATTTGAAAAAATAAAGGCACATTGTAGGATTATAAATAAACTCATCTGATTCCGTGGTAAAAAGATAGCCGTTATAATAGGTTTTCATTATATTTAAGGCTTCATTAATTTTTTCATATGGAAGGTTGTTTTTATTTACAATATTTTCAATTTCTTTTTTTACTTCCTGCTCTGTAAATCCGCACATGTCATTGAATTTTGGAAGAAAATATATACTTTCAGCAACATTATAACCGCTTGTAATATCACTTAAAACAACTGGTGAAACACCTGTAATAAAAACCCTGTCAAACATGTTTTGAGAAGTTGATGCCTTTACTGCCTTAAAAAGAGTTCTTAAAATCCCTTCTTCATTTACAATTTTTTCATATTCCTGTTTTTTATCTGCAGAAGACATCATTATTGTGTTTGCGAAGTTGTCGTATTCATCGATTAAAAGATATACTGGTATTTGTTTTGACTGTGCTGCATCAAGCAGAAGTTCAATTGTAAATAAAGCATCATTTTCATCAATTTCAATATCTGGAATATCAAACCCCTGTCTTTGATAATAATTTATAAACCTTATGGCTTTTGCATTTATATGATTGTAAAGCGACTGCTTTATATCTTCAAAATTACCTCCGGCATCAATACAGGAAAAATCCCATCTCAAAATAAAATAAGAATTTCTGTATGGAGTAGGGTTTTTCCCAATTTTTAAGTGTCCAAATATTTTTTGAAAATCATTTTTTTTGGAAACATCATAATAATTTTCAAGCATTGAAAGCAAAAGGCTTTTTCCAAAACGTCTTGGCCTTATAAAAAGCTGGGATTGTGAATTTTCAATTAATGGTATTTTATCTGTTCTGTCGCAGTAAAAATAATTGTTTTCAATAATTTTTTTAAAATCTGATATTCCGTATGGGTATTTCATTTTATCCTCATAATTTTTAGATTCTTTAATATCCTTAATATCAGTAAGATATATTAACTTCAATGAAGTTTATATTTTACCTGAATTGAGTGATTTTCAAGTTTGCTGCATATAACGGCAAATTGTATCAGGCTTTTGCTTTTGCTTTGATTTGCTATGCGTGATGCAGTTTAACGCATAAGATGTCGCAAAATTGGAAAGTGTGCAGGGTTTCATATTTTTAAATATAATAAGCTTGCTGGTCTCTTAAAAAGTCGAAATTTTAAAATCAGTATACATTTTTTAGTATAACAAGCCCATACCAATATCAATATATTGTATGTAAAATTTTCAACCCTGAGTTTTTACTAATGCATCAAGCTTAATTTAAAAATATGAAACGCTCAATTAAGATTAAAATATGGATATAATTTATATTTGCAGGAAGGGTTAGTCAACTCAGATTTGAAGAAAAAAGGAAGTACCTGATATATGTATGGGGGAGCCGGTTATTGGCAGGGTTGAATTAAGTAATGTCTTCCCGAAACTACAAAATTAACTTCTGCCCCTAGATTTCGTAGATTCTGAACTTAGATTTTATTTCAAGACTCAAGAAAAACAGCTTCCTTAAAATCCTCAATGGAATTGGTCTCATTAAGTTTTTTTTCAAGTTTAGCCAGAACATCAGCTTCATAAATATTTTTAATCATGGAAACAACTATTTTTGT
>Ga0265295_1000573_pt1 | contig 72944 bp, 61 predicted proteins | sample Munlansysbiofilm_FD_192503 | JGI IMG/M metagenome (GOLD analysis project Ga0265295, IMG submission 192503) | Leachate microbial communities from a municipal landfill in Southern Ontario, Canada - Methane capture system biofilm | ecosystem: Engineered > Solid waste > Landfill > Unclassified ...
GTTAATATCATATCCAGCCATCGCTTCTTCTCCTTTGGTTTGTGAAACGTCTTTGACAACGTCAACTTACCAAACCGGAGCGATGGCTACCTACCAATTTATTTACAGCAGTTTACGGACTTGATCTTCACCTCTTTTCAGTCCAACAAAAACATGCACTTACACATTGGTACGGAGTATGCATACCTTCAAGGGACAGAAAGACAGTACGGATGAAAAGTCATCCGCATTAACCCGATAAACAGGAGGAAGTTATGAAAACAAAAGTACTTTTACTCGGACTGGCAGTATTGGCCTTCACGGCGATGCAGGTTTCTGCGGCACCGATAATGTGGGATGTTGGTGCAGCAGGGGCATCGGGCAGCAGCGATGATGCAGACACCCTAACCGGGCTCTTCGATCAAATCGGCTTTCAATCCCAGACCAGCACCATTCAGTACGATACTGATGGAAGCGGAGACCTCAGCGTAGGCGATAAATTTCTTGACAGTGGTAACCTGCGGGTAAACGATCTGCTCTCATCTGCTATTATCGACAAGGAGGGGCTGAATCTACTTGGCGGGTATGAGGTCACCGCGCAGTGGAACAACCTGGAAGGGCACGTAATCGGTCTTAATGTGCTGCCTAGTGGTGTTACCCAAATCGATGTTCAGTACACCAGTGGTACCCTTGATTTTTATCTGGACACTGCATTGGATTCCGTTTTCGCAAATCCGGGCGCCACGGCCCCCCCGACAGGCGCTGGTGGCACCGGATTTGGAAATGGCACCATGATCGCGGAAATGTCACTCGTAAATGGCCTTGGTTATACCTTTGTTGATTTCGAAGGCACTAATCTGCAAAACCAGGGCACCGTGAAACTGCTTTTTGAGTTCACAGATTACCTTAGCGGCTTCTGGTTGGACGAAAGTGGGATGGATCTGTTTACTAAGTATCCTCTCGAATGGGTCTTTACTACAACCGACATGAATATTGATACTCCGACTCAAGTTCCTGGCGTACCCGACGGCGCGCTGTACACAGCGTACTCAAATCAAAATGGTTCAGCAACGATCAACGTTGTGCCTGAGCCCTCTACCTTCATCCTGCTGGGTGTAGGTCTGGCAGGGCTTGGTTTCTACACCCGCCGCAGAAAAAGCTAGAATAGTGACATCCCCCTGTTGACGCTCATGTAACATAGGCGTCTTGAATTGAATAGGCGGGCCCGCAAGTGGGGTCCGCCTTTTTTATGCCTTTCCTATATGTTGCCCTCTTTACATGATTGGTGCAGGGTTGGTGCATGTTTGGGTCACACTCCACTTTACAATCCTTGTCGTCCTACCCTCTTCAATCTACTCCCCGCTATGCTACCCGCCGTGCTGCTACGTAATGTCGGACAACTTTACACTTCCATCACCCCTACCATAACCCCCATTTGCAATCTCACTATAAACTTAACTTCAGCGCCGCTGCGCGCCTAAAGCAAGTATCGCCGGCAACACAACCAAATCCCCCACCAGCGCGGTGAGCATAATAATTGAGCACAGGAGCCCGAATTGAATAGTGGGGACAAAACTTGAGAAACATAAAACCACAAACCCACATGTCAATATAATGGAGGTTGTTATAATGGCGCCCCCTTTTGCTCTGATACTGCTTGTAAGGGCGTCATTGATTGATGCGCCGGTCTTGCGAACTTCCTGATAATGGACCAGATAGTGAATGGTGTCGTCGACGGCTATGCCGATGGCGAGGGCCGAAATAATGGCAGTAGCGGTATTCAACGGGATGTTAAACAGCCCCATGATGCCAAAATTGATAATGATTGGAAACATGTTGGGGATAATTGACAGTAGCCCGAGGCGGAACGATTTAAACACCCAGAAGAGCAGGGCGGTGATGGTAAGCAGGGCAAAGGTCAAGCTCTGGATCTGGCCGTAGATGATGCTGTTTACCAGCTTCGTGACCAGATATGTTTTGCCGGTGATGTTGAATTCAAGATCATCCTGCTGGAAATTCTGCGCTAAATACTGCTGCAGGGCCGCTACTTTATCCTCCAGAATCCTGGAACTGTGCTCATTTATCTTAAAAGAGAGGCGCGCCCAGTTGTAGTCAGCATTGATAAAATATGCCAGTTCATCTCCGTCGTACAACAGCAGATACTGCGCTATCAGATTCCGCTCTTGCGGGGTGCGGTAGAATTCAGCGCTGTTGTTATGAAATGCAGCATTCATCTGTTGCAAAAAAGAGGTGAGGTTTGTGGCTTTGGTGACAAAAGGCCAGTTGGTGACGTAGTTCTCGATGGCTCCGATCATCTCCAGTGCTTCAGGATTCTTAAAGTAGTCAAGTTCTGCCGATTTTATGGACACCTCCAGGGTCGTGGCGCCCCCCAGGTTACGGTCAAAGAACTGGGCATCGGTGCGGACTTCAGTCCCCTGCTTGAAGTAGTCGATTAAATTGGTTTCCACTTGAACCTGGGTCAAGGCATACAGCGACAAAAAAGTAACCACCAGGGTACAGACGACAATGATTTTGCGGTAATGGCCAACCTTTGTACTCCACCAGCACAGGATCCGGTCCAGAGAGAGGGGTCCGGGTGGATTCTCCGGAGCGATCCTGGTCTTCCTGAACCACACCCCCGATTTGTTGCGTAACGCATACACACACAGCGGGATTAGCATGAAGACCAGCACAAATTCAAACATCATCCCCCCCGCAGCTGCTATACCTAAATGTCTGATGGGGGGGATATCACTGAGCCCCAGGGACGCAAAACCTAACGCAGTAGTCAGGCTGGTAAGAAAACAGGGGATGCTCAAGTGTTTGAGGGTAATGTGGATTCTGGTCACCGGGCTGCTGGAGACATCGGTTGCGGTGAGAAAGTATTGAAAAATATGGACAGCGTCGGCCACAATCAACGCCATGATCAGCGGTGCCAGAATCGAGGTCATGGGTCCCATGGCACCACCGATAAGGTTGAGCAGGGCCATAGCCCAGACCAATGCAACAGTCACCGTCAGCAGGGAGATACCCACTGCGTAGAGGTTGCGCAGAAACACCCACAAAAACAGCGCGATAATGCCAAAGGTCAGCGGCATGAAGAACATCATATCCCGGGCCATGTATTGACTCATGCTTACATCGGTAACGAGCCAGCCCGCAATATGATAGGAGATGTCGGGTGCCCCCTGTTCCGCTGAAAAAACATCTCTTACTTTGGCAACCAGGCGGGCATCATAACCTTCGTCGCCGGGATGGGCCTTCGTCCGGATCAGATACAGCGCGGAGCTGGTTTCACTGGAAAACAGGTTGCCCAGAATCAACGGGTTGGCTGTGGCCCGCTGGCGAATCAGGTTGCTTTCGGAGCTGTTCCGGGGGAGTTCATCAACCAGAGGTTCGACAATAAAATCGAAATCGGTGCCGATAATATTTTCTACATTGCTCAGCGATACTACTTCCTTAACCTCTTCTATCTGTTCCAGCCTGTCCGTCTGTTGCTTAATAAGGGCCAGAATTTCAGGGCTGAACAGGTGCTCATGCTGAAACCCTACGACCAAAAACTCATCTTCACCAAACTGCTCTTTAAAGCCCTCATAAAAGCGTCGGTCGGGGTCATTTTCTACAATCAGCGATTCAACCGAAGTTTCAGTCGGCAGGGTAGCGTAGAAATAGCCGAAGAACAGCGTCAGCAGCGCCAGGGCAGCGAGATAAACGCGCGGATGTCTGAAGATGGCCTGGGTGTTTTTATCAACAGCTTTACGGATCATATTATGCCCTCTCTGGCAGCAGCGACTTTGGTTTCGATATGTTTGTTTTCATCACCAGTATACGACAATCCGCGCATATACCTGGTCTGCCTGGTCATGGGAGCCAAATATAGTGTCCCCCGCGCCGCTGAAAATATTCAAACCTATTTCACATTCTGTATTGGTAAAGTAATTCAGGGTCACATTGGGTTGAACATAGAAACTTGCGTCGGTAAGGGTGTAATTGAACCGGGTGGCGAACTCCAGATTGCCCCGCCACACCGGCTTGCTGATTTCTCCCAGAAGGGAGACATTATCGCGCTCGAAATACAGAATTTTCTTGTCATAGTCAAAGATATGGTACCAGGACGCCTGCAGATTGAGATACCACTCACTTGCCGAGATGTAGTCTATCCCTGTCACCAGATGCCCTGCGGTGCGACGGATTGAGGTCAAATCGGCAGATAAGAACGAGACCTTGTCGATATAAGCGAGCTCCCCGCGAAAGCCAACGGGGTCAAGGACCGTCTCCCACTCGAATCCGGTAATTTTCTGGCGTTTGAACTCTGCCTCAACCGCGGTGGCGGTCAATTCCGCTGTCCCCATCAGGGCTTCAGGGTCAGTGCCAGGATCCCCGTCGAACGCGATACCTTTAACCGGAAAACTGGTTATACAGGGCAAAGTCTCCCAGCCATAGTGGTGACTCAAGGCAAAGTCGGCGTGCTCACCCTGCCACAGGAGGCGCAACGCTCCGGACATATTTTCCAGTGAATCTGAGGGTTTTGTTTCATGGACGCGCAGGGCGGAGGTGTAGTCTTTGGCAGCCTGAGGTAGTCCTGGATGGTTCAGAATAGACTGGCGCAGGTTACGATACAGGGCCCAGTTAGAATCGAAATAATCGATCTGCGATTCTTCGAACCAGGGGCTCACTATCGCTTCCACGGAAAGACGCTGGCCATGGGTACGGAAACGCCCCAGCCATGAGGGGTCCTTGCGCTCTTCCAAATCGACGGTGATGAACTGCCGCATATCCTCCGGATTGATGCTGTCAAGGGGGGAGAGCTGGTCACTCTTGCCCCAGCGCACCCGCTGCTTCCCGAAGGAGAAGTCCCAGCGTGGCCCACTTAACAGGAGGTAGGTTTCATACAGGGTGATATCGGTATCTTTGTCGGCTTCATCTGCAGCGTAGAAGAGCCGATCGGCCTCCAGGGATATCCGCGCGCTGAGTTTTTTCTGCTCCAGGCGCTTATCCAGGTCAACCCCCAGACGCGCCTGCAGCCTGCTCAGGTCATCATCCTCATCCAGCTGCTGGTTTATATCTTTCGCCGTGTAGCCATACAGCTTCCCCCAGCTGGTCCAGGAGATAGAGGGGGCTGGTTCAAGGGTTAAGGGTGCGGGAGCGGGGGTGAAGGAATAAGGTGAGGGCGGGAGCGCGTTCAGCGTAGCCGTGGCCCCTCCAGCATCTGCGCTGGGGGAGGGGGTTTGGGATTGAACCGCTGCCTCCGCGCCTGCTGCGCCTGCAAATCCAAAAAACAACAGCGGGACGCAGTACAGAAACAGCCAGGTATACGTATGCGCGGCGCATCTCTTCATCGCTTCAAAACTCCGAGAATGGTTTAAATACTGGGCAAAGAGCAGCCTGCATGTCTCAATATTCACCTTCCAGCGCTCTTTGGGTGAACAGATAGTCCGGCAACCCGCGATTATACTCGATGGCAGTGGTGCTCATGCGGGTTTTATGTTGATCGCTATGATTCTCCATCAGAGTCACAAGCTCAGTTGCTATACCATCTATAATTTCAAATTTCTGTACCGTATAGGTTTTAAATTGCTCCCCTTTTGCGTTCCAGAATTTAATTTTCAGGGGGGCGAATGTATCCATATCAATCCAGGAGACCACCTTTTGATACTGGGTATCTGTTCCCGGTCTGGGGCTGCTGTGCAACTCGTAGCACTTCCGCCCCAGAACGAGTTGCGGCTCTTCCAGGTGATAGTTCCACTCTTCCACAGGATGGCGCTGCATATCTTCATAGGTGAAATCTGAATTTACAAAACTGCGCCCCTGCTGGGCTGACACTATGCGGCGCGTCCGTTTAAGGGCCGGAAGGTACAGGTGCTGGCGGGTGGTGTTGTCTGTAGTGTCTTCTATGACCAGAAAAGCGGTTCCATCAATATCTGCTGGCGCGGTAAAACGGATCAGCACCATGCGCTGGGTGGGGGTATCTTTTCGGTATGTAGTCAATTCCCGCCGGCGCAGATGCCCGCTTTTACTGATAAGCTCCATGGTGCCGGTCATCCGCATATCCTGGCCTATATCCCGATGGTACACGTTGCGAGCGACCTCTTCCGGCGTCAGGCACGTAATTTCCTGCGGAGCAGGCACCGCCGCCACAGACAGGACCGGCAGCAATAAGAGCAATATGCTCAACATAGTAAAACCAGATCTTCGCATAATGATTTAACCCATCCTTTTTTTAAATTCCCGATAGATCAACCAGGCTTTAAGGCGCTGCAGCGGGTTCTTCCCGCCCAGGAACAGATAACCTTTTTTCAGCTTGCGCCGATAGAGGTCAATCTGGATGTAATGTGGAACTGCGCGCACGGGACAGCTACCAGTGAGAATCTTGACCACCTCGGTGGTGAGCAATGAAGTTGCCAGAGTACATGCCGGAGCCACTGCGGGCCCCTTTTTGTGCTGGACATCCACCTTACTCAGATCCATATACTTTATATGATATGGTCTTGGAGCCAGGCCGGCGGCGAAACAGGACAGGTTTTTCTCCAGAGGAAAATCAACCGACGTCCCGAAATAGGTATCGAAGTCCATCCCGTCGGGGGCGAAAACCTGCAAGGTACTCCCAAAACCTAAAGGGGCGCAGGTAACAGCATACAAGCCACGTGCTTTAGCCTCATAAAAAAGCATGCGCCTGATGTCAAATTCAAAAAAGTCTATCCCATCGACCAGAACCTCAGCCCCGGCAAAAAAGGCTGCAACGTTTTCCCGGGTAACGGCTTCACTAAAAACCGTAACTTTGGCTTCCGGGTTGATATCCTGCACCATCTGGGCAAGGACTTCGGCCTTGTTGCGCCCATAGCTCTGTTGTGAAGCGCCAAACTGGCGGCTTACATTGGCAGCCTCAAAGACATCAGGATCCGCGATGGTAAAGTTGCCCACCCCCAGACGTGCCAAAGTCAGAATGTGCAGCCCCCCCACCCCTCCGGCTCCAACCACTGCAACGTGGGCCTTAAGGAGCCGGGCCTGTTCATCCTCACTCAAAAGACCGATATTTCTGGAAAACTCTTCCGCGATTAAAGATGCGATCATACAAGACCTGCTCTGGTGCGCTTAAAGCGCACGCGCAATTTGGGAGTGGTTAGGATTGATTGACACGGATATAGCAATAGAAAGGAGCACCTGAAAATAGTTCCGACCTTCTCGTTTCACTCTCCAAACGGCAGATCATTCCCTGTGTTGCCTGACATGCCAGGAAACGGTCTGCTGGATACCCTCCTGTACCCGCCAGGCGGGCGCGTAATGGAGTAAACGTCTGGCTTTAGCGATATCAGCTTGAGAATGGCGGACATCCCCAGCGCGGAAATCCGCGTAAATCGGCTCCAGAACATAAGCAATACCACTTTGGTTTATTGCCTCTTTTATAGCAACAAAAAGTTCATTCAGCGTGGTCCGGTCCCCCAGGGCGATGTTGTAGACCTGGTTTTTCGCCCCCTTTGCCGCACGCGCAGCGAGCAGGTTAGCCTGAACGACGTTGTCGATATAACAAAAATCCCGGCTGGTTTCCCCATCGCCATTTATATATGCCGGTTTGTCATGGAGCATGGACGCTATCCAGCGCGGGATAACCGCCGCATACGAGCCTTGTGGATCCTGGCGCGGACCGAACACATTGAAATAACGCAGCCCTATCGCACCAAAGCCATAATTCAGCGCAAAAACTCCGGCATACAGTTCATTTACATACTTGGTGACCGCATAAGGCGACAAGGGTTGCCCTATTGCCTCTTCGGTTTTAGGCAGGGCGGCATGGTCACCATACACAGCGCTGGAGGAAGCGTAGGTAAAACTTTCAACCTCAGCGCGCCGCGCAGCAGAAAGCATATTGAGAAAACCGTCAATATTATTCCGGTTAGTGGCGAGAGGATCCTTTATGGAACGTGGCACAGAGCCCAATGCCGCCTGATGGAGCACGTAATCCACCCCGCAACAAAGGCGCTCACAGAGTGGAAGAGCACAGATATCCCCCTCCACAAAAGTGAAGCATTGCCACTGCGGACCCGAAACATTGCGCTCCACTGCGCTTAGGTTGTGCCGGTATCCGGTAGAAAAATTGTCTACCCCGATAACGCGCTGATCCAGTTTCAACAGCGCCTCCAGCAGACTTGAACCGATAAAGCCGGCGCAACCGGTGATCAGCCAGACTTTCTGCTTCTGCTGCAGTTCACTTTTCAATGCTTCGTATGTTGCTGGCATAAACTATGCTTTCTCTGCGAGAGAACCACCCTGACAATCTATATCAAGTCCCATCAAGACCAACCAATATCCTTAGCCAAGACGCAGGCCTCAACTGAGAACCTGCGCCTTGGCGTTACACCACCCCGCTATAGCGACCAGTAGGCAAAACCGGCATCTCTGGCCTCTTGCGCTGCAATGCAGCTCTTTACATCGATCAATACTGCCTGGTGGGCGCTCTCCGATCTGCACATCCCTTTGAGTTCGTGCAGTGAAATTGACTTAAAAGCGTCGTGGCCAACAGCCAGGACGATAGCATCTACCGGACCGACCTTCTCAAGCGCAGTAAGCTCCAAGCCATATTCTCTAAGAGCCTCGTTTGCATCTGCCACGGGATCATTGACAACCACATCTATATCATACTCCTGCAGTTCCTTAACCACGTCAATTACTCTGGTGTTGCGAACATCCGGAACATTCTCCTTAAACGTCAGACCCAGCACCAGAACACGGCTACCCTTGATGGTTTTTCCCGCGCGGATCATATTTTTTACCGTATTTTCCGCGACGTACTTGCCCATGCCGTCGTTAATCCGGCGCCCGGCAAGGATCACCTGCGGATTATAGCCGATCTCTTCAGCTTTATGGGTAAGATAGTACGGATCAACCCCGATACAGTGTCCCCCCACCAAGCCGGGGGTAAAGGGGAGGAAATTCCATTTTGTCCCCGCAGCGGCGAGAACGTCGCGGGTGGAAATATCCAACTTGCCAAAAATAATGGATAGCTCATTCATCAGGGCAATATTCAGATCTCTCTGAGTGTTTTCAATGACCTTCGCCGCTTCTGCTACCTTGATGGAGCTGGCTCGGTGCACCCCGGCGCTGATAACCAGTTCATAAACCCCCGCCACCGTATCCAACGTAGCTGCGTCCTGCCCGGAGACCACTTTGACAATTTTATCCACCGTGTAAACCTTATCTCCAGGATTGATCCTTTCGGGTGAGTAGCCGACAGTAAAGTCCTTGCCGCAGGTAAGACCGGAATGCTCTTCGAGTAACGGGATACAGATATCTTCAGTAACCCCGGGGTACACGGTAGATTCGTAGACCACAATCGAACCTGCCTGCAGATATTTACCCACCGTTACAGAAGCGGCACGCACCGGGCCAAGGTCAGGATTCTTATTGATGTCTATCGGAGTCGGGACCGTGACAATGAAAAAAGATGCCTGCTTAAGAGCTGCAGGATCGGCGGTAAGCTCAAGCGGGCTATTCCTCAAATTATCTGTAGAGACCTCACCGGTCGCATCATGGCCACTTTTAAGCTGTTCAATTTTATGCGCATCGATATCAAAGCCGATTACACTGCAGCATTTGCCAAACGCCACCGCCAGAGGCAAGCCGACATATCCCATCCCTACCACTGCAATCTTGTTTTTTCCGGAGCGGATCTTTTCTACTGTCGTCATAGTCATGAAATCATCCTTTTTTTGACACCCGGGAAATTCCAGGGTCTGCGAAATTAGTTGGAATTCTAACAGAAGAGCTCTTTTGTTAATACACGAAGATTAACCCACAGAATAAACCTTTCAAGTGTTTGGCCCGACCTTTACTGCTCTCTTTAAATTAAGTAATCCTTTATTGTTGTGTAAAATTCTCCCCAGCTGCGCGGGATGATGCCCATCGCTGCCGTAATAGGTATACATGCCGAGGTTTTGCAGCAGCAGGGCAAGTCTTTCAGTATGCTTGCCATATACTCTGTTAAAGCTGCCTAAATCCGCTTGCAGTTGACATCCCATATCCACTGCCTCAAGCAGAGAAGGTGGCAGTGATGCTTCTCGCTCAAACCACCGCTCCAGGCGGAAGTGACCGGCCACGCCCGCAGCCTCCTTATTCCGATTAAACGCAAAATAGCGCTCAGGATGGGCCAGAACCGGGGTCAAACCATGGCTTAATATCCTGGCAACAGCTGCGGGCAATAACCTGACATCTCCAAAGGATGGGAGTTCGAATAAAAGGAGGCTGGAATCACCGAGGGGAATGGGATTGCGCAGACGGTCAAAGAAAAAATCATCCAGATAATATTCCATTCCCACCTCAAGCAGCAATGGAAGACCTGAATCTGCAATGGCTTGTTGCAGTTGAGCTACTGAATCATAAATCTGCCTCAATGACAGATCGTATAATCCGGTAATACAGTGGGGGGTACAATAAACATGCCGAAAACCTGCAGAAACCAACTGTTGCGCCATTTCCAAAGACTCTTCCAGTGTCTTACTCCCGTCATCGACTCCAGGAAGAATATGACAATGATAATCAACCATTTCCCTCTATCCAAACATTAAGGCGCAAAGAAAGCCTGTAAAAAAACTAGCTGATATTGCTGACAAATCTTAAGGGTGTTGCGCATCCCCACAAAGCAGTAAAGTTTTCCGACACTATTGACGAATATGTTTACACATTAATTTTACTGCGCCTCACGCAGATGGCAAGACTAATGACTTTAAGAGCTTTAAATACGCACACTTGGAAAAATTAACCCGCTATTACATTAATCGGCATCACTTCTGCATATTACATTTAATACACATCTGCACCGTTAATACACATCCGCAGAAATAGGTACCTTCAATGGCTAAAAGGAGCGAGCTTATGTTAGTGCGCGTACAATATTCCAGCGGTGAGTTTGACTATGTTGCCCCCGCGACCTTAGAGAACAAGCTCCTTACGGGTAAAATAAAAAAGTTCCTCCGCACCTCGGGCTGGGCCGTTGTTGGCCAAGATCCTATCCGGCGCCCGAATGATGGAAAACACTTTTATTTCGGCCCGGAGAAACGTCAGTATGCAGAAAACTGATGCTGGCCTCTAGAAGCTAAGGGCGAAACTGGGCCTGCAATTACCAAAAATGCCAATTCCCGGAATTGAGCACGTAGATGCCCAACGCTAAATTAGCAGTAGCATGACTTAAAACGCACTGAAAAATACTCCGCGTCCGATACAGAACAAGATTAAACAGAATCCCGGCACAGATACCGGCAAGATAAAGATTGTGTTCCAATCCAAAAAGAACTGCTGTGGCTAAAAAGGAAAACCAGGTAAATTTTCCTATCGAGACTTGCATAAATTCTTTTTTGACCAGATAGCGGATTAAAAAGGAACGCCAGAAAAGCTCTTCCATAACAGGGACGACGAGAACGGCTCCGCAAAGACGAACTCCGATCATTGCGTTGCGGACCAGGCCCTCTTTATATGCCTCTATTTTGAATCCCGCAGATTCCCCAATGGTGGCAAATTCTGCGGTCATTTGAATCCACACCCAAAAGATCAAAAGCCCTATACTCAGACTGAGTAAAGTATTCTTCCACTGCAGAACATCACCAAAACGCAACTCTCGGTAATGTGGCCACAGCACTAAAAGCAGCACAGCAACGATCCCCGCTTTCACAGGATACAGGTAAAGCAGCAGTTGTTCTGGAACAGGAAAATCCCTGCTTATAAAAAAACGAAAGAGCTCTTCCGCCCCCACAAACACCATAAATACTAAAAAAGGGAGAACCCTTGCCCGCACGCTCTTACTCAACGCCACCTCCGGGAGATATTATATTTCCTCTTGCCTGATGCCATGGCTGCCCACCCACTTGGGAAAATCTCTGCAGGCGTTAAGCATATCTTGTTCAACTTATAATACCAGCCTTGCCTGATTTTAAATTAAACTCAAAATGATGCTTAAAGATAGGAGCGCAGGGCTAAGTATAATAGATACGAATTCTCCAGCTATCGGGATGATCTTGACCCGCAATATATGATATATTGCCGTCTTGACCCGCAAAAATCGATTGCACAGAAAGAATGTTCACATTCTATGCAGCTTCAAAGTTCCCTGCAGGGCAGCTTAAAACATTGGTTTTGCTAGTTATTGCAATCGGTTGCTTAATCGACTGCATTAGTTTTTCTATTATTGACAAAACAGTGCCCCTAACTATACTTACCAGACCGTATACGTCAGATTTTACCTGGCGGTTGCCGCTTGCCACCATGTCATCGCTTTTCGTCTTGAAACCCCAAACCAGCCTGTCTGCCGGCCACGTTGCTGCCACCCCCAGCCGAACGCGCCGAAATTATAAACCAAAAAGGACCATAGAATGAAAAAACTTACCGACATCGTTTCAGCTTTTACCAAAGGCATCGCACGCAGCCGCGTTTCTCTTGTCGGAGCGATGATTGTCACCGCCGTATTCCCATTGCTTTTCGTGGCTATTCTCTACGACCTGATCGCCCACATTGACAATACTTACATCGCCGCCCTGATCTATATGATTCTGGGTCCGGCATTTATTGGTGGACTGGTTCTGGTTTTTCTCGGCCTGTTCTTTTTTAAAGGAAAAGAAGAGGTGCGCCTCTTCACTCTGGAATATCTGCGCGACTTTTTTACCGATCCCACCAAATTCAACATAATGCGCCGGCTAGTCTTCTTCGCAGTATTTCTGACCGGGATCAGCCTCTTCGTCATAGGATTGCTGACCTACCGCGGCTACCATTACATGGAATCCAACGCTTTCTGCGGAAAATTCTGCCACACGGTGATGAATCCGGAATACACTGCTTACCAGAACTCCCCCCATTCTCGAGTTAATTGTGTCGAATGTCATATCGGGTCCGGAGCGACATGGTTTGTCAAATCAAAGATTTCGGGGGCGCGCCAGTTGGCCGCTGTCGCCTTTAACACATACGCAAAGCCGATCAAAACGCCTGTGCACGGACTTCGCCCTGCCCGCGACACCTGCGAGGAGTGCCATCGTCCAGAGAAGTTCCATGGCGATAAGCTTGTGATCCGTGACAAGTTTCTGACCGATGAAGAAAATACCCATGTCCAGAGCGTGCTGATGATGAAAATCGGTTCGGCCGGGGAACGCACCACCAGCGCCAATGGAATTCACTGGCATGTGGCACCGGAAAACAAGATTACCTACAAAGCGGCAGACTGGGAGCGCACGGAAATCCCGGAGGTGATTCTTCAACAGGCGGACGGGACCGAAAAAGTTTTCCGCGCCCCGACAGACACGGAAATTGAATATGCACAGGTACGGGAAATGGACTGCATTGACTGCCACAACCGCCCGACGCACATGTACCTGCCGCCGGGACGCGCCATTGACAACAAAATCCTTGAGGGAAAGATCTCCGCGGAAATCCCCTTCATAAAGAAAAAAGCAATGGAAGTTGTGCAGAAAGAATATGTCAGTCATGATGAAGCCAAGACGCGCATTGCGGCGGACCTGACCAGCTGGTACACCCAGAATTATCCTGAAATTGGCCAGGACAACCCCGAAGAGCTGCAAAAAGCGATTGTTGGTATCCAGGAAGCGTACAGTGAAAATGTCTTCCCTACGATGAACGTCAAGTGGAATACCTACACTAACCACATTGGCCACACCGAGGATTTCGATTTCTCCATCGGCTGTCTGCGCTGTCACAACGACATGCATGAAACTGAAAGCGGAGAGGTGATCTCAATGAATTGCGACACCTGCCACCTGGTACTTGCACAGGATGAGAAAGATCCTGAGATCCTGCGCACCCTCGGCGGTGGTTACTGATCCCGGCCAAAACTCCTTCCAGAACAACCCCCCCCCGGCACAAAAGCCGGGGGGTTTTTGTTTGCCAGCTCCGCTGGGCAAACAAAAAAAGCACCTACAGGAAAAACCCGTAAGTGCTTGTTTTTTTATGGTGGAGCTAGGCGGGATCGAACCGCCGACCTCTTGAATGCCATTCAAGCGCTCTCCCAGCTGAGCTATAGCCCCTTAAGTCGGAGGTGGTTATATCAAACCATTCTGGCTGCTGTCAATGGATTTGTACACCACCCGGTGTTTATTTGGTCAGGCGCAGCAGGGCCTCTTTATATTTCTCTGCCGTCTTCCGGACGATCTCTGCGGGCAGGGGGGGGGCGGGGGCAGTTTTGCCCCAATCCAGGGTTTCGAGATAGTCACGCAGAAACTGTTTGTCGAAGCTTGGCTGCGGCCCACCAGGCTTATATTCATCTGCCGGCCAGAAACGGGAAGAGTCAGGAGTCAGCGCTTCATCGATCCAGATCAGCTCACCATTGTAGATGCCGAATTCAAATTTGGTGTCGGCGATAATGATCCCTTTGGTTTCGGCATAATCGCGCGCCCGCTCATATATGGTGATGGCGGTGTGCTTCAGTTGCGCCGCAATATCGACACCACAAAGCTCTTCCACCTTGCTGAAGGGGATATTTTCATCGTGCGCGCCCAATTCAGCCTTGGTTGAGGGGGTGAAAATCACTTCTGGCAGCCGATCACTCTCCTTGAGTCCTTTGGGCAGGGCAATGCCGCAGATCGAGCCTTTTTCTTTATACTCTTTCCAGCCGGAACCGGAAATATAGCCCCGCACAATACACTCCACTGGTAAAGGGCGGGCTTTTTTAACCAGCATGCTGCGCCCTTCGAGCTGGGTACGATATTGCTGCGCTACAGCGGGGTACTCGTCCACAGTGGTGCTGATTATATGGTGCGGAATAATGTCGCCCATTTTTTCAAACCAGAATTTGGAAATTTCCGTCAGCACCCGCCCTTTATCCGGAATTCCTTCATTCATAATTACATCAAAGGCGGAAATGCGGTCGCTCGTGAGAATGAGCAGGTGCTCGCCCACATCATATACATCTCTGACCTTGCCTTTATTCACCAGCTGCAGTTCCGGGCAATCAGATTCGAGAATAACCGGTGTCATAGTGGATTACTCCTCTTTCATCGAATTTAAAATGGTTGGTGCAATGGTTATGGCAACCCGCTGACGCTCCTCATCCAGCATATCCTGCAGCGCGGCATCCTGCTTTGCCTGCCGAACTTCGACTTCCAGGGCGTCAGATTCTTCCTGACTCAATTCGGCTGGATTGGCCGGCTGAAGTTGCTTCAATTTTATTACATAAAAATTACCACCCTGCCGATATACCTGCTCCGCCACCGGATGCTCAATACTCAAGGAAAATGCCGCTTGCGCCAGCTCTTCATTTGGCCCAATTCCGGGGACGACGCCGCCCAGATTGCGCGCAAACAGGCCGGTCTCCTTCACCGCAGATGGAGAAGATGCCACGGCAGCCATCTCGCTTCCCTGTTGTAGTGCCTGGATAGCCGCGTCGGCCTGCTGCTGGGCCAACTCTGTGGCCTTGTGCAGACGCTCCTGCTTCTCGACCGCGGAGCGCACCTGCACCAAGTCGGGAATGTAGCTTGGCTTGTGCTCTGCTACCTGCGCCAGAACAACCTTATTTCTCACTTTAAGAGGCTTGAGCATCTTTCCCACGGAAGCACCGAAAGCCTGGCTGCCCAGCTCCGGAGCATTGCCTATCCCACCAATGGTTTCATTCCGAGCAAAAAAACCGGTCTTCAGCGGAGCCAATCCGAGCTGTTGCGCGGCAGTTATAATGCCGCCCTGCTTGCGATTCATATTGTAGGCGTCAATAGCCTTTTCGTAGGCAAGCTTGACGCTCTGCTCTGCGGTAAAGTCTTCGACAACCTGTTCGCGCACCTGCTCAAAGGGCTTGTAGCCTGCCTGAATATGCTCCGTAACCTGGATAATATGGTACCCCAGGTTGCTTTCTACAATGCCACTTATTTCCTCTGTCCCCAGGGCGAAGGCAGCATTTTCAAATGCTGGATCAAAAGTGTTGTGTTTGAAATATCCCAGATCGCCCCCTGCGGCGGCACTCTCCGAATCTTCGGAGTAACGTTTGGCCAGCGTCGCAAAGTTGTCGGTATCAAGTTCGGCAAGAACTTTCAGCGCCTGTGCCTGTTTGGCCTGGCGTGTCTGTGAATCTGCATCCTGCCCAACCTTAAACAGGATATGCCGGGCCTGAAGCTGCTCTTCGATACTGAACTTGTCCAAATGGCGTTGATAGTAACGTTCCAGCTCTTCTGGCGTCGGTTCAACCTCAGCGCGTACCGAGGCTGCAGAGACTTCCACATATTCCAGCGCCACCTGTTCCGGGACCCTGTATTGCTCTTTATTTTCGGCGTAATATTGCTCAATTGCCGCCTCATCCAGTTCGACTGCGTCGAGGTAGTCCTGCGGTTTAAACTCTATATACGCCAGATTTATCTTTTCCTTGAGGCGGCGAAACTCTTCCACCACATCTGCATCGCTGACCTGTACCTGTCCCATAATATAGGCACGCACCCGGTTGACCAACATCTGGCGGCGTTGCATCTGCTCAAAGTCCTGCGGCGTCATGCGTTGATAACTCAACACCTCGACATATCTTTTTTTATCGAATGCACCGTCAATCTGGAAGGCTTCTGCCGAAGCTATCGCAGAGACAAGCTCATCCTTGCTCACCTTTATCCCCATTTCTTCGGCTTTCTTAAGGAGCAATGCCTGATCAATGAGCATATTCATCGCCTGGCGCGGAAGCTGAAGCTGCTTTTCGTTTTCAGGGGTGAAGGCGTCTCCGTACAGGTTTTTATACAGATTGTATAAATTATTCTGCGTAATCCGGAATTCATCGAAGGATATATCGATGTTACCCACCCGAGCTGCAACCGTGAGCTGCTCTTTCTGCTCCTGCCCTTTCCCCCACACCAGGAAGATCGTACCGATAAAGGCGGTTATAATGGTCCAGAAAACAAACTTCACAATGAATGTTTTCTGCTTTTTACGAATCAGGTCGAGCATATTAGTCTTTCTCCTTTGTTTCTCCTTGGAAGCACCCCAGAAGCGCTTATCCAATTACACGCGTAAGTCACAGGCAGACGCAGCATAAAACCAGGGTCGAATATTAGATAAGCACAGGGCGAAATGCAACATATTATATAAAGAAGATTTTCCGCGCCCTGCTGGCACACAAGAGGATATTTGCATAGTACATTTACTTTTAAACTTGAGTGCTTGCAGGCTTTCTGCTAGCTTGAATGATTGACATAAAAATACCGCTGGCCTCTGCCTTCTCCACTTTAAAATAAAAGAAGCGGCGGCGCCAACCCTGCCCCCAACATACTTACCGAAAGAGATTTTGGATCATGCTGAACATCTTTAACGCCCTGCTGGGAGTTTTTTCCAATGACCTCGCAATCGATTTAGGCACGGCCAACACCCTGGTTTACCTCAGAGGCAAAGGAATTGTGGTGAGTGAGCCTTCAGTGGTCGCGGTGCAGAAAGATGCCAGCGGCGCCAAGAGGGTGCTCGCAGTCGGGGTTGAAGCCAAAAAAATGCTCGGGCGTACTCCAGGAAGCATAGTCGCTATCCGCCCTATGCGCGATGGGGTCATCGCGGACTTTGATATCACCGAGGAGATGCTGCGCTACTTTATCCAGAAAGTACACAACCGTAAGGCACTGGTACGGCCGCGCATTGTCATCTGTGTCCCTTCGGGGATCACCCAGGTGGAAAAGCGTGCCGTCAAAGAATCGGCCGAATCAGCTGGAGCACGGGAAGTCTATCTGGTTGAAGAACCGATGGCTGCAGCTATCGGCGCAGGGCTGCCTATAACTGAAGCACATGGCAGCATGATTGTAGATATTGGTGGCGGTACTACCGAAGTGGCGATTATCTCTCTTGCGGGGATAGTTTACGCTCAGAGTGTGCGCGTCGGGGGAGACAAACTCGATGAAGCGATCACCCAGCACCTTAAACGCCAATACAACATGCTCATTGGTGAGCGTACCTCAGAGCAGATAAAGATCGAAATCGGCAGTGCCCTTGAAGGTGATGAAGAATCAAGCATGGATGTCAAAGGACGCGACATGGTGACGGGAATTCCACGCACCCTGAATATTGGCTCTGCAGAAATCCGCAAGGCCATGGCAGAAACGGTCAATGCTATTGTGGAAGCGGTGCGGGTCGCCTTGGAGCGGACCCCACCTGAGCTGGCGGCAGATATTGTAGATAAAGGGATCGTGCTGGCCGGCGGTGGAGCCATGTTGCGTAATATAGATAAGTTACTCCACCGGGAAACCGGCTTACCGGTGGTAATAGCTGATGAACCTCTGTCCTGCGTGGTGTTAGGTTCAGGTAAAATACTTGACGAGCTTGATCTGCTGCGCCGCGTGGCGGTAAGCAGCTGAGGTTATGCTGGAATTAAACGCCAAGCAGATAAAAACAGCAATCCATTATTTACACTGAGCCCTGGTTAAATGCTTGATTTTCTTAATCTGCAAAAGCGCCTGTTCGCGCTCCTTATCCTCCTTCTATGCGCCCTGTTGCTTTACAGCTACAACCTGCGCACGAAGCCGAACACCAATCTGTTTGAACGCAGCATCTTGCTGCTGACCGAACCATTGAGCCGAGGGACAACCAGGGTAACCAATGACGCAATCACGTTGTGGCAGGATTATCTGCACCTGGTTGGCGTCAAACAAGAAAACGATGCGCTCCTGCTCAAGCTGAAGCTACTGAACCACCTCGAGATCGAAAACAATGAACTGAGCGCGGAAAATAGCCGCCTGCAGAAACTGCTGGACTTTCGCGATAGCGTAAAGGGGAAGGCTGTCCCGGCTCAAGTGATCTCTGCCGATGCACTGAATTGGTTCCGTACTATAACTATCAATAAAGGTACCGATTCCGGAGTTCAGGAGAATATGCCCGTGGTCGCGGCGTCAGGTGTTGTAGGAAGAACCATTAAGTGTGCGGCAAAAAGCTCCCGGGTATTGCTCATTACCGATGCATCCTCTGCAGTGGCGGCACTGGTGCAGCGCAACCGCATCAGAACTGTTGCGCGCGGGACCGGAGCTAACCTCTCCTGTGAGTACGCCTCCCGCCTGGAAAAAGCCAATATCGGTGACCACATCATAACCTCCGGCAATGGGGGCGTATTCCCCAAAGGCCTCCCGCTCGGTACTATCACCGCGGTTCAGACTCCAGAATACGGTCTGTTTCAGACAATCACGGCAAAGCCGGCGGTAGATTTTTCCCGCCTGGAGGAAGTCCTCGTAATAGTTGAGAAGGAACAATGAAGTACTGGTTTTTCTTCTTTCCACTGAGCACCTTGCTCCTCGTAGCCCAGACTACCCTCTGGACCATGCTGCTGCCGCAGATCCCCTGCCCCAATACCACCCTGCTGATAGTCCTGTATCTGGGTTTTCAGGCTCCCTTTGGTGCTGGTGGCGTCTGTGCGTTTACCCTCGGGTGCCTGCTCGATGTCTTCAGCGGAGTGACCTTTGGCTTTCATGCGATAATTCTTCTTACAATTTTCATGCTGACGGCAGGCTTCAGACGCCAGATCAATGCTGACAACCCGCTGGTATTGCCCTTCGCGACGATCGCTGGAACAGGCGCTTTTGCCCTCTTATCCATTTTTATTCTGCTGCTGTTCTCCGATCGTGACCAGGTTTGGCCGCAGATCCTCAGCTCTATTCCCATGCAGATATTAGTCAATCTGGCCGCTGCACTTATTCTACGCCCTCTTTTCACCAAACTCAGCCTTGGTGTTGGCCTGGAGTCAAGCGCCCCGTACAAAAGGGAGGTCTGATCATGCCACTGCATGCTCCACCTCCAGATGATGAGCACAGAACACGTTCGTTTGAGTGGCTGCTATTCGCCGTGGCTATTATTTTCCTCCTCATAACCGCGCGTCTCTGGTATCTGCAGGTGATCAAAGCTGATCATTTTGAATTTCTGGCGCAAAAAAACCGCACCCGGTACCTCCCCATTGCGGCGCCCCGCGGAATAATATTCGACCGCAACGGCGAAATTCTCGTTGGAAATCGGCCCTCGTTCAGTGTTTCTGTGCTACGCCAGGATGTGACTGACAAAGCTGCGCTGATTGAAGATATTGCTGCAATCCTTGCATGCGGCACAGAAGAAATTGAGGAAAACTGGGATAAATATAAATATTTTCCGCAGTATCTGCCCATACCGCTGAAAACCGGCATAACCAGGGAACAGGTGGAGCAGCTCAGCGAAAACTCGATGTACCTGCCGGGGATGATAATAGAGGCCAGACCGGTACGCAGCTATCCGAGTGGCAGCGCCGGAGCCCACATCTTCGGGCGTGTGGGGTTAATCAGCGCCGAGGAGCTGGCACACAAACATAACGACAGCACCTATCGTGCCGGTGATCTAGTCGGCAAAGGGGGGCTGGAAAGACACCTTAACTCCACCCTGCGCGGCAACGATGGGCAGCTCATGGTGGAAGTCGACGTCAAAGGCAAGCTGCTGCGGCAACGGGTAAAACACCAACCCACACCAGGGCAGAACCTGATTCTGACCCTGGACAAAAACCTGCAGCAATGTGCGCAAAGAGAATTAGACGGGATGGCCGGAGCTGCAGTGGTGCTGGATGTCACCAACGGCCAGATTCTGGCGCTGGCCAGCAGCCCGACCTACGATCCGGATATTTTCACCAATGGAATCAGCACCAATGCCTGGCTCGAACTTCTCAACAATCCCCGGACACCTCTGCAGAATCGTGCCATCAGCGGGCAATATCCGCCCGGGTCGACCTTCAAGCCGGTAATCGCGTTGCTGGCAGCTTCACATCCAGAAATCAGCCAGGTAGATCAACCCATCTTCTGTGAAGGTAAAACCAGGATCGGCAACCGCGATTTCCGCTGCTGGAAGCGCAGAGGGCACGGCTCCACCGATCTGCAGAAGGCGATGCGGGAAAGCTGCGATGTCTGGTTCTATCATATGTCCATGCGCCTTGGCATCGACCGTATTGCGGCCATGGCCAGAGATCTGGGCCTGGGGCACGGATACAAGTTACCCCTGGATAGCGAACAGGGGGGGCTTATTCCCGATCGCACCTGGAAACGGGAGCGTTTTAACGAATCCTGGTACATGGGGGAGACCGCCATTACCGGAATTGGACAGGGCTATGTTTTGACCACCCCGCTGCAGCTGGCTCTGATGACCGCCACCATAGCCAATGACGGCACCCTTTACAAACCGCAGATCCTGAAAAACATAACCCCCCATACCGGGGGCAAGGATACGGAAATAAAAACTGAAGTGTTGCATCACAACACCATCCCGGCTGCAGCCATTGCTCAGGTCAAGGCCAGCCTTGAAGCTGTAGTGCACGACCCGCGCGGAACCGGGACAGCGTGTCGCATTGAAGGGTTGCGCATTGCCGGAAAGACTGGTACTGCACAGGTTGTCCGTCTGGCTGATGAAGACGAAAAAAATGTTTCGGCAGAAGAGATTGCGTACCGCCACCGGGATCATGCCCTGTTTATCGCCTATGCGCCGGCTGACAAACCCGAAATAGCGATAGCCGTGATTGTTGAACACGGAGAACATGCGAGCAGGACCGCTATCCCCATTACCCGCGCTTTGCTGCTGGAGTACTTCAGCACTGAAAGATCTGCCGCGGCAGCAAAAAAGTAAGATCCAACACAAAAGGCCCGAATAAGGGCAAAACAGAAGGATATCCATGTTTGATCGGCGTTTGGTGACAAATCTGGACTGGATTTTTGTGGGGCTGCTTCTTTTAACGGCGTCCATCGGAATCATCAATCTGTACAGCGCCACCTCCGGCTGGGATTCTTCCTCCCCCCCCCTGTACATCAAACAGGGGATGTGGCTGGGGGTCGGCCTGCTGGTCATGACTGCGGTGTCCCTGTTTGACTATCGCCATCTGCTCCACCTCGGGCCGGGAGCTTACGTAGTGTGCACCGGAATCCTGGGCGCGGTTTTTGTCCTGGGGGAAACCAATATGGGAGCCACCCGCTGGCTCGACGTTGGGCTGTTCAACCTGCAGCCCAGCGAGATCATGAAACCGGTAATCGTTATAGTGCTGGCCCATTACTTCAGCAGACATGATCGTCCGGATGGGCACCCCCTGCGTGAGCTCATCGTGCCGGGGATCATTCTACTTATCCCGACTTTACTGGTCATCAAGCAACCTGACCTCGGGACAGGGATGATGCTGCTGTTTATCGGTGCTACTATAGCGCTGTTTTCCGGGATTCGTCCCAAAACCCTCGCCTTTATTGGTAGCGCCAGCGTCGCGCTCGCTGCGGGGGGCTGGTTCCAGCTTCACGAATACCAGCGCGCCCGGATTCGCACGTTTCTAAACCCCGAGCACGACCCTCTCGGCAGTGGGTATCATATCATTCAGTCCAAGATAGCTATCGGCAGTGGCGGATTCTGGGGCAAGGGATTTATGCAGGGGTCGCAGTCGCAGCTATCCTTTCTGCCGGAACGCCATACCGATTTCGTATTTTCGGTTTTTGCCGAAGAATGGGGCATGTTCGGCGCCCTGATTCTGCTCACACTCTATATTCTTATCATCTTCCGCGGCATTCTGGTGGCGCGGAAGGCTGCCAACAACTTCGGCATGTACCTGACCATTGGCGCAACCAGCATTATTTTCTGGCACGCTATAGTAAATCTTGGCATGGTCATGGGATTACTGCCGGTGGTCGGGGTGCCCTTACCCCTGTTCTCCTATGGTGGCACCAATATGGTTACAACCATGGTTGCCGCCGGGATGATTCTGAACGTGAGCATGCGCCGCTTCATGTTCTGACGCCACTCCAACTTGCTTCAACTCCACCTTAATTCAATGCGCTCATGCGCTTCGCCCGGTGGGTTCAGAGGTACGCACCGTGTATTTCAATGCCGCATATCGCTACATATGCAGAAAAACAACTGCGTTACTCTCCGAAGCACCCCCCCTTTTCACTCCACTACTCGGCTACGTCCTGTGCTCCATCGCCGTATCCAGTACCGGCTACCCGCCGGTCACCGTTCTGCGCATGGCGGGGATAGTCATTATTGTTCTGCTGGCCTGTTACAGACGCCCGACACGCCCCCTGGTAATAGCTACCGCGATAGTCTGGGGTGGAATCGCCACCGCCGTTGCCCTCTCCCCTGCCCCATACCATCTGCAACTTCTGCAGCAGATTGAGGGGCAGGAGGTTGCCCTTGCAGGCAAGGTGCTGCGGGTGGAAGCACAACCGGGACGCTGGCGCATGGATCTTGCTGTGGACGCCATCCATAAGGGTGAAGTCTGCGCTGCGGCCAGGTCGATGCCGGTACGGATCCATGTTGCCAACGGGGGGATGGAAATATACCCCGGAGATCAGGTGCGCCTGCGCTCGAAGCTCAGGCAGCCGCGCCTGTTCGGTACCCCGGGGGAATTCAACTATCCGCGCTATCTTGCCCGGCGCGGCATCGTCGCCTCGGGCTTTGTCGCCAACGTCGCTACCATTGCCCGCATGGCTCCTGCGACCCCTCCATCCAGCAGTGAACGGATAACCCGCTGGCGCCAGCGTACCGCGGCGGGTATCGCGACACGCCTGCCGGAACAATCCACGGCGTATCTATTGAGTCTGGCGCTGGGGGAAAAAACCCGTCTGAGCCCCGCACAGCGCCAGACTCTGGCATTTACCGGGCTGGCGCATCTGTTTTCAATCTCAGGATTGCACCTGGGGATGATCGCAATGTTAACTTATGTTCTGTTGCAGTTCTGGTACCGGCGCAGCACCACCCTCCTGCTATGGCAACCGGTGCAGAAAATCATCCCCCTGCTGTGTCTCCCAGTTGCTTTCGCCTATCTTATCCTGACTGGCGGTGCTCTGCCCACTGTGCGCGCCACCGTAATGCTGGGGGTTGCGGCCCTGCTCGCCGCCATCAACTATCGTACCCGAGCGGGGGCGGCTCTCGTGCTGGCGGCGGCCCTTATCCTCCTTGCCGACCCCCTTGCCCTGCAGTCCGCATCCTTCCAGCTCTCGTTTGCCGGCGTCGGCGCCCTGCTGCTGGTGTTGCCCGGATGGCACCGACGGCTGTCTGCAGGGTGGAAACGCTGGGTCGTTCTGCTCGCCCTGACTTCATACACCGCCTTTTTAGCCACGACCCCCTTTGCCCTGTGGCACTTTAACACCCTGGCGCCGGGGGCAATCTTAATCAACATCCTGGCAGTTCCATTGCTGAGCTTTATTATCCTCCCTCTGACCTTAAGTGCCACCGCGATATTCAGCATTACCCCCACCCTGGGTGAACCGCTGCTCCGCCTCAGTTCTGCTCTACTCATGCAGCTCCTTAAATGGGGGGAAATCCTGGCGCAGGGACCTCTGGCTGGACGCTATATTTACCTGTCGCTCTGGGGGCAAGTGGCGCTGGCGCTGCTGTGTGCAGGTTTGATTCTCTGGGCTGCCGGTCGCCGTTGGGCGGCGTTTTCCAGCCTGGGAGGCGCAGGTGTTGCCCTGCTGCTGGCGCTGTTCCCTTTGAACAGCTCCGCCACCCTGCGCCTGACAGCGTTGAGCGTCGGCCAGGGGGATACTTTTCTCCTCCAGACCCCAGAAAACAGAAATTACCTCATCGATGGAGGTGGGCTCTACTCAGACACCTTCGACACCGGCGCACAGCTGGTCGCCCCAGCGTTGCAACGCCTTGGGGTTACACGCCTGGATGCGGTAATTTTAAGCCACGACCACCCGGACCACAGCAAGGGACTACATCATATACTGCGTCACTTCCCCACCAGGGTATTTTTAAGTGGTGCACCGCTGCATACCCTTAATCCACGCCTGCGTGCGACATTGAGCAGGCCAAAGGCTCCGGCATTGATTCCGCTGCCTGCTGGGCTTATCCGCCTGGACCCCTACGTGTACCTGTATATCCCGGAGCAGACCCACAGATCGATCAACGAACGTTCCATTGCGGTGTTTGCCGGTCACGGCGCGGAAGGGCTGGTGCTCACTGGTGACCTTGAAAGAGAGGGGATGGCGCAGCTCATGCGGATAAAGCCGCCATTTCCGGTTACCCTCTTCAAGCTTCCTCACCATGGCAGTCGCAACTCGCGGCCGGAGCAGTGGAGCAGCACCTGGGAGCTCAAGCATGCGATCGCAAGCTGTGGCTTCGAAAACCACTTCGGGTTCCCCCACCCGCTAGTGCGCGACCTCCTTGCAGCAGAAGAGATTCCCCTGTGGCGCACCGATCTGCACGGCAGTGTTCAATTCAGCACCGAAGGCAGCGGCTGGAGGGTCAGGCCCTGGAGGCAGCTGCACACAACCCCTTGACAGCAACAGCTTTCCGGCATATTCATAGCAGCGCGCTCGCACCGAGCTATTCCAACCGCAGGTGGGGCATTAACTGCATAGTGCTAAGGCGGCACTTTCAATTAGGGCGCAAATAGGATAAAAAGGGCAAATTGACCCGTATTTTTGCCCTCAAACCTTCAATCATACCGCATAATTTACCTGTCTTACCCCTAAGGGTATTGGATAGGGTAAAAAAGAAAACTGAAAATTCGGCCTGAATAACCACAAGAACACCCAAAAACATACAACCCGAAGGAGACACCCGTTGAGTATAACCGGCATCAAAGGGATGAACGATATTCTGCCGCACGCCATTGGCGCATGGCAGTTTCTGGAGCAACAGGCACGTCAGATTTTTCATACCTATGGATACAAAGAGATCCGCGTTCCTGTGGTGGAGAAAACTGAGCTGTTCAGCCGCTCTATCGGAGAAACCACCGATATCGTCGAAAAAGAGATGTACACCTTCGTCGACAAAGGGAATAACTCCATCACCCTGCGTCCCGAAGGGACTGCACCGGTGATGCGTTCCTTCATTCAGCACAAACTCTACAATGAGGCCAACAGCTCCAAACTGTTCTACATGGGGCCCATGTTCCGTTACGAGCGCCCGCAAAAAGGGCGCTACCGCCAATTCCACCAAATCGGCGCGGAGGTGATCGGACAGGATGACCCGCGCGTGGACGCCCAAGTGCTGGCGCTGCTGAGCCATTTTTTTGCCGCAGTCGGGATAACCAATGTCAGCCTGCAACTCAACTCTCTGGGTTGCAGTGCCTGTCGCCCCACCTACCGCAACACGTTAATTGACTTTCTGGCTCAACGCCTGGATTCCCTGTGCGATGACTGCAGGCGGCGCTACTCCACCAATCCCCTGCGGGTACTGGACTGCAAAGCGGCCGGATGTACGGAAGCCACCACCGCCGCGCCCTCCGTGCTCGACCACCTGTGCCCGGAATGTGAGGATCACTTCCACAAGGTCCAGCACCATCTCAACGCCCTGCAGGTTCCCTATGCGATCAACAACCGCATGGTACGCGGCCTCGACTACTACACCAAAACCACCTTTGAAATGGTGACGACCGCTCTCGGTGCTCAAAACGCCGTCGCTGCCGGAGGGCGCTACGATGGCCTGATCCAGGAACTCGGGGGACCCGCGCTACCCGGAATCGGATTCGCCATGGGGGTAGAACGCCTGGTGCTGCTGCTGGACGCATCCAAACTCAAGGCTTCGGTGCCGCAGCTATTTATCGCAGCCCTGGGCGAGCGCGCGCAGCAGGAAGGTTTTGTCATGCTCAACCGCCTTCAGCACCAGGGAATATATGCTGAAATGGACTTTTCCGGTAAAAGCCTGAAAGCGCAGATGCGCCTGGCAAATAAACTGGACAGCGTGTTTTCCATAGTGCTGGGCGACAATGAACTGGAAACCGGCAGCGTCAGCCTCAAGCGGATGGCTGACGGTACGGAAAAAAGGGTTGAACTGCATACGCTGGCAGCAGTGGTTGCCGCAGCGCTTGACGGGGAAGAAGCATAACGCCTATACTTAACCGCTTTGCTTTATGCTGGCTGTTCTTCATAGTCGGGCACAGAGTGCAGACACTACACAACTGACTGAACTTAGATACAATTTGGATGTTATCATATAAAATTTACACACAAACGGTAAGTAGCGAAAGGTTACGCTGACTACTGTGGGAGGAAAAACCGTTGAACGACACTCTGGGACAATGGAAACGCAGCCACTACTGCGGTGAACTGACAAGTGAACTTATAGGGGAACAAGTGTGTCTGATGGGGTGGGTTCAGCGCCGCCGCGACCACGGTGGCCTGATTTTTATCGACCTGCGCGACCGCGAAGGGGTGGCACAGCTGGCGCTGGATCCAGATCGGGACTCTGAGGCACACGCAAAAGCTGATACCGTGCGCAGTGAATATGTCATCGCCATCAAAGGGGTCGTTTCACCGCGCCCCGAAGGTACGGTAAACCCCAAAATGAAAACTGGCGAAGTTGAAATTGAGGTCAGTGAACTTAAGATTCTCAACCAGTCCAAAACTCCTCCGTTCGGCCTGGATGCACACATCGACGTGGCAGAAAACCTGCGCCTTAAATACCGCTATCTTGATCTGCGCCGTACTGCACTGCAACAGAACATGATCCTGCGCCACAAGATCACCCGCGCAGTACGCACCTTTCTGGACGCGGAGCGTTTTATCGAAATCGAAACCCCGGTGTTGACCAAAAGCACGCCGGAAGGGGCCCGTGACTTCCTGGTTCCCAGCCGGGTTAACGGTGGGCACTTTTACGCCTTGCCGCAGTCGCCCCAGCTCTTCAAACAACTCCTGATGGTCTCCGGCTATGATCGCTATGCCCAGATCGTAAAGTGCTTCCGCGACGAAGATCTGCGCGCCGACCGCCAGCCTGAATTCACCCAGATAGACTGCGAGATGAGCTTCGTCAACAGTGACGATGTCATCACCACCATGGAAAACATGATTGCGCGGGTATTTAAAGAGACCCTCGACCTTGAGCTGCCTCTGCCCATGGCGCGCATGACCTATACCGAAGCTATGCACCGCTTCGGTGTGGACAACCCGGATATCCGCTTTGCTATGGAACTGGTTGACATCACTGCGCTTGCCAGTGGCTGCGGCTTCAAGGTCTTTGCCGATGTTGCCGCGCAGAAAGGGCTGGTTAAAGGACTCAACGCCAAGGGTTGTGCCACGTTCTCGCGCAAAGATATGGATGACTTGACCGATTTTGTTAAAATTTATGGTGCTAAGGGGCTGGCCTGGGTCAAGGTCAATGAAGAAGGCTGGCAGTCGCCCATTGCCAAGTTCTTTTCTGCGCAAGAGATGGAACAGATCAACCGCGAATTTGATGCCAGCCCTGGTGACCTGCTGATGTTCGTCGCCGACAGCGGCGCCATTACCAACGAAGCCCTCGGGCGCCTGCGTGGGCACCTGGGCCACAAGCTCGGCCTGACCGACAAAAACACCTACAAACTTGTATGGATAACCGACTTTCCCCTGCTCGAATGGGACGAAGAAGAGCAGCGCTATTGCGCGGTGCATCACCCCTTCACCGCTCCACGTGATGAGGATATCCCCCTGCTCGCCACTAACCCGCTACAGGCCTGCGCGCAAGCGTACGATCTGGTTCTCAACGGTTCAGAGATCGGCGGCGGCAGTATCCGTATTCATGACCAGCAGGTACAGAGTAAGATGTTCGAACTTCTGGGGATCAATGCTGAAGAAGCCCGGACCAAGTTCGGCTTTCTCCTGGATGCCCTCCAGTATGGAGCACCACCCCACGGTGGCCTTGCGTTCGGCCTTGATCGGCTGGCCATGATCATTACCGGGTCAGACTCCATCCGCGATGTCATAGCCTTCCCTAAAACCCAGAAAGGGACGTGCCTGCTCTCCGATGCGCCGGGGGAAGTTGATGATAAACAGTTGCAGGAATTGTCCCTGCGCCTGCGGAAAACCAAAAAAGGGTAGAGCATTCACCACATAGCCGGCACACCCCGGCTGGTAGAGTAAAGAATCTGCATGAAACCAGAGTATATGCCAGAGTATAAACATAAACAGCTCACCAGATGCGCGCAGCTCCGCCAGACCCGGGTTCAAACCGGTCGAGGGTGCAATATCCCGCGCGCCATCCTACGGTGCTTCACCGCCGCGCTGCTGGTCTGCATTCTAGCTGCGTGCAGCACCACCCCGATCGCAAGCCAAACTGCAAAGCATGCTCCCCTTAGCGCTACAACTGCGGGCGCCACCGCTCCAGACTCAATTTCGGCTGCGCCGCAACCGCCCCATGCTGATCCGGCAAGAGAATCTGCTCCACAAGACGATGCCGCCAGCGAATCTGAGGAGTGGCCCAGCCTGGCGGATTCTGAAAAAGAGTTGAAGGACCCTTCCACCCAGGCCGCTGCGCCTCCCGATGCCAGCATAACTGCAGCGCAGAAAGACACCCTCGAACAGCCGCAGGATAACGACAAAACTTCCGCGGCACCAGCGGCTCAAACTCCAGTGCAGGTTCCGGTTAAAGCAGAACTCCCGCCGCGCATAAATCAATATACCGTGAAGGATGGGGAGAATCTCTATATCATAGCCCGGCATCCAGCTGTTTATGCAGATGGCATGCTCTGGCCTCTGATCTACCGCGCCAATCGCGACCAGATCAAAAACCCGCGCCAGATATACCCCGGGCAAACCCTGAGTATCCCCAGGGAAATATCCGAATCTGACATAGAACAGGCGCGCGCCAGAGCCAGAGAAAGCCAGATCTTCTCTGCCTCAGAGCTTAAATAAATCGCTGTCTCATTTCTCGTCCCCGCCCAAGGCAACCAGGACTCTGGCAGCGCTCAAATTATCTTGACAGCCTACCCCCTTTTGCATACTGTATACCTGTTAAACGTATCGGAATGTGGGTATTGCGCATATGCATAAAACATAGATTGCCCTTCTGGGCATCTAGCGCAAACACAATGCAGATTGATTCGGCGCATGACTATAAACGGGATTCTACTGGCATGAACTTAAGCCACAGAGCAGATGCAACCATAGCAGCCCGGAATAATAAACGACAAAGCCGGATGCATGCTGAGCGTATAGATGTACATACCTCTGCAAATATCATTATGCTCAACCTTTCATTGCCTTTGACTGTATTTACTTCGTGCCGGCGTGACATGTAGTCACCCCGGCTTTTTATTCATTCAATTGATTCAAAGGAGAGAAACATGGCAAGATCAAAGATTTCCCTGATTGGTGGTGGTCAGATCGGTGGCGTACTTGCTCAGCTGTGCGCCTTGCGTGAACTCGGTGACGTTGTTCTGTTTGATATCGTTGAGAACTTGCCCCAGGGCAAAATGCTCGATATCGCTGAAGTTGCACGCGTGGACCAGTTCGACGTGGATCTCAAAGGTACCAACGATTACAAAGATATCGTTGGCTCTGACATTGTAATCGTTACTGCCGGTCTGCCACGGAAGCCGGGCATGAGCCGTGACGACCTGCTGGCCGTTAATGCCAAAATCATGAAGCAGGTATCAGAAGGGATCAAAGAATACGCCCCTGACGCCTTTGTAATCATCATCTCCAACCCCCTGGACGCCATGGTTACCCTGTGCCAGAAGGTTACCGGATTTCCCCCCGAGCGCGTTATGGGCCAAGCTGGCGTTCTCGACTCCAACCGTTTCTGCACCTTCATCGCCTGGGAACTGGGCGTATCTGTGCGTGACGTAAACGCCATGGTTCTGGGTGGTCACGGCGACACCATGGTACCCATCGTGCGTTATGCCAACGTCAATGGTATTCCGGTTATGGAGCAGCTGGTGCGCAAGCATGGTGAGTCCAAAGCCAAGGAAGTTATGACTGCCATGGTTGAGCGCACCAAGATGGCCGGCGGCGAAGTTGTGAAACTGCTCGGCAACGGTTCTGCATTCTACAGCCCAGCCTCCTCTGCTATCGCAATGGCAGAAGCTATCCTGCGCGACCAAAAGCGTGTTCTGCCTGTATGTGCACTGCTCAAAGGCGAGTTCGGCGTAGACAACTACTATGTAGGCGTTCCCTGTATCCTCGGTGCGAATGGTATCGAAGGGATCATTGAATTCGAACTTGACGCTGAAGAGCAGGCACTGTTTGACAACTCTGTTGCTGCAGTTAAGGGCCTCATTGACGAACTGCCCAGCATCCTTCCGGATATGGCAGCCGTCCTGAAGTAATCAAGCAGGAGCAAGCACCACAAATCCACACGAACAAGGGCAATGGAAACATTGCCCTTGTTCGTGCGTACGGCCATCCTAACCCTTCAGAGCCCATTCTTCTTATGTTTTAACTCGCACTGTTGGAACCATATAGCCTGGCTGAAAAAGTCGATTATTTAATAGTTTAGGCATTTTCACTCCTTGTGCCTGAACTTATTTGGTGGTATACACAACCGCTATCGGACTTAACATCAACATTCATCCGCGTAGTTGTGGTATATTGGTCACTTATTTGTTTCAAGTTTATCAGCTACTGCAAGCGCTGCGGTAGTCAGGAAACATAGAACATATCGTAATTTAACAGGAGACAGTATGGCTGAGCATGCAAAACTCACAAAATCTGAGCAAATTGTCGTAAAGTTTGTCGGTGATTCCGGCGACGGCATGCAGCTCATTGGCAACCAGCTTACCGCTCTGGCAGCATTGGACGGTAATGATGTTAACTCCCTGCCGGACTATCCGTCAGAGATCCGGGCCCCAGCCGGAACCATTGCCGGGGTATCCGGCTTCCAGATGGCCTTGGGTGATCACAAGATTTACACTGCTGGTGACCATCCCGACGTACTTGTTGCGTTCAACCCCGCTGCGGTAAAGCACAGCTCCAGATTCGTCAAGCCCGGCGGTATGATCATCACCAACTCCGACGCTTTCACAGAGAGGGCGATGGCGAAGGTCGGCTACAAGAGCAATCCCCTTGAAGACGGATCCCTCAAAGGGTACGACGTTAAAGCAATTCCCATGTTCACCCTGGTGCGTGAAGCCCTGGCTGATATGGATATGTCCACCGCAGCTAAAGATCGCTGCAAAAACTTTTTCGTCATGGGTATCCTGGCCTGGCTCTTCAACAAAGAAGCGCAGTTGGTCCTGGATTTTATCCAGGAAAAATTCGGCGCCAAAGCCAAGAAACCATTGCCCCTGGTTGCCGAAGCCAACACCCGCGCATTTAAAGCTGGCCTCAACTATGGTGAAACCACCATCATGTTCCAGGAGCGCTACGACCTCGGCGCAGCACAGCTTGAAAAAGGTCTGTACCGCAACATCACCGGTAACGACGCCTCGGCGCTGGCCATCGCAGCTGCTGGACACAAATCTGGTCTGCAGCCCTTCATCGGCTCTTATCCCATCACTCCGGCAACCGACCTGCTCCACTATGCATCGGAGTTCAAAGATCTGGGTCTGGTAACCATGCAGATGGAAGATGAGATCGCCGGCATCTGTAGCGCTATAGGCGCTGCATACGCCGGTAATCTGGCGTTTACCACCACTTCAGGCCCCGGTCTGTCTCTTAAAACCGAGGCCGCTGGCATGGCCCTGATCCTGGAACTACCGCTGGTAATTGTAAACGTTCAGCGCGGTGGCCCCAGTACCGGTCTGCCGACCAAGACCGAGCAGTCTGACCTGCTCCAGTCCATGTTCGGGCGCAACGGCGACAGCTACATGCCGATCATCGCGGCTAACAGCCCGGCGGACTGCTTTGATGCTACCTATCAGGGCGCTAAAATTGCGCTGAAATACCGCACTCCGGTAATCGTGCTGACTGATGGTTACATCGGCCAGGGCAGCTGCCCCTGGAAAGTACCCACCATGGATGAGCTCGAAGACCTCACTCCATATGTAAACCTCTGGAAACCAGAAGACCATCCGGGAGAAACCTATCAGCCCTACCGACGTGATCCCGAAACTCTGGCACGTGACTGGGCTATCCCCGGCACCAAGAGCACTCAGCACCGTATCGGCTCCCTGGAGAAGGATGCACTCACGGGAGCGGTAAGTACCGATCCCATGAACCACCAGATCATGACCGAGACGCGCAAAGCCAAGGTTGATAATCTCGCTGCGGTTCTGCCGAAAGCTGAAGTCAACGGCAAGGATTCCGGCAAGATTCTGGTTATCAGCTGGGGTGGTACGTTTGGTGCAGTTAAAGGTGCCGTTGATCGCCTCATCAAAGAGGGTAAATCTGTGTCCGGGGTGAACCTGCGCTGGGTATGGCCGTTCCCGCCAAATCTTGGTGAGATCATCAGCCGCTTCGACAAGGTTCTCGCTCCCGAGCTCAACATGGGCCAACTGAGCCTGCTACTGCGCGCCAAGTTTCTGGTTGACGTAGAAAGCCTCTCCAAGGTTCAGGGCGACCCGTTCCGCGAGTTTGAGGTGATCGATAAAGTCAACGAAATGTTAGGAGAATAAAAACCATGGCAGATACGCAACTGACAAGAAAAGACTTCGCCTCTGATGCAGAGGTGAAATGGTGCCCCGGCTGTGGCGACTACGCCATCATGAACGCGGTGCGTGACGGCATGGTTGCCGCAGGCAAGCCCCGTGATGAAGTGGCAATCGTCTCCGGTATCGGCTGTTCCAGCCGTTTTCCCTACTACATGGAAACCTACGGCCTCCACACTATTCATGGACGTGCCGCTGCAATCGCCTCCGGCGTAAAGGTTGGTAATCCGAAGCTGGATGTGTGGGTAATCTCCGGAGACGGTGACTCTACCGCCATCGGTGGTAACCACTTTATGCATGTAATTCGCCGGAACCTCAACCTGAACTACGTTCTGATCAACAACAAGATCTACGGTCTGACCAAAGGGCAGTACTCCCCCACTTCCGAGATGGGACAGCGTTCCAAATCCAGCCCCTATGGTGTTATCGACTACCCCATGACCCCACTAAGGGTAGCCATGGGTCTGGGCGCCACCTTTATCGCCCGTGGTCTGGACAGCATCATGAAGTTGTCCAGCGAGATCTGCATCCGTGGAGCCAAGCATCACGGCTTGAGCATGATGGAGATCTTCTCCAACTGCGTTATCTATAATGATGGCGCGCACAAGCAGCTCTCCAGCAAAGAAGATGGGCCGAACCATCGGATCATCCTGCGCCACGGCGAGAAGATGATCTACGGCGACGCCGACCAGTTCTGCCTCGTACAAGCTGGTTTTGGCATTAAAAAAGCCAATGTTGCTGACGTAGCTGAAGCAGACATTCTGGTTCACGACGAGAAGAATGCAGAAATGGCATCAGTCCTGGCTGGAATGCGCCCGGATGCTGATCTGCCTGTCGCTCTTGGCGTCATCTATGCCGATGACAGCAAGAAGACCTACGACGACATGGTGTATGAGCAGGTCGATGCTGTTAAAGGCAAGCTTGGTCGCACTATGGATCAACTGCTGCAAGAAGGTCACACCTGGACGGTCTAACGCAGACATTTGAGGTGTAAGTAACACAAAAAAGGCCCGGAGATCTCCGGGCCTTTTTTGTATCTGGAGACGGGGGCGAAAGATTTTTCGCCCCTACGTTTACGTGCCACCTTCAAGGGCGAAAGATTTTTCGCCCCTACGTTTACGTGCCACCTTCAAGGGCGAAATGTTTTTCGTCCCTTTATGCATTCCCACGCGGGAGCGTGGGAACGAGATTGACGTGCCACCTTCAAGGGCGAAAGATTTTTCGCCCCTACTCTTCGACTCCCCATGCTTCTAAACCCCAGCCCTGAAAACGGGGAACCCAGGGGGATTTTTCCATCCTCTCAGGCTCGCGGATGCTTTCCGGTTCGCGTACCTTCTTCGGTTCGGGGATATCTGCGCGGGTACGGATATTCTCTAATTCGCGCACATCTTCCTGTTTCGGTGCTGGTTCCGGCGTCGAAATGCTGGTGGTGTCACGCTCAACCTCCACGTGATTATTCTGCGCCCCCACTGTAGTCTCTGTAGTCTCTGTAGTCTCTGTAGTCTCTGTAGTTGCAGGGGGCTCTACTGCCGGTGTTTCCGGTACAACCGCAGTACACTCCACCCTCTGCGGTGCAACATCAGCATTCAGGGCGCTAAACACAGCCACCACCCCCTCTTCCCACTCCTGCTCCTTGCCATGGGCGTAGAAGTAGTCCGATACCGCCTGCGTATCTCCCGCCGGGATATCCAGGATGCGCACATGCACACTTTCAAGGGTACGCGTCAACTCACCCTCGCTGTTAAGGTCGGCCTTGTAGGCAAACTCACATTCAACCCTGGCGTCCGCCTGATTTGGAGAGTCTGCCACCCCCCAGCCAAGGGTACGAATTTGTTCCCGTACCAGGATATCGGCCTTCGCCTCCGGGGCATCGGTGATAGTGTATACCACCGTATGGATCGTTTGCGGTGTCCACGCATCCAGGGTGTCCACATGCAAATGACTGCATCCGGCTGTAACAACCAGCACCGCAATCAGTGCACAAATTCTCCTTAAACGATATGTATAGTACATTATTCCCCCTCATCACTTTGAAGCCAGACGATATCCAGTATCTTACGCAACTCATCTTCTTTGATCGATAGCGGCGGCATGAGCGCCAGCGCCCTTATTTTACGCGGATTTTTAATCCAGTCCTGCAGGTCTTCACGCTTCCACGGTTTATTATCCCGCCCGGTCGAGGGATAAAAAGTTGTCCCCATACCGGAAAGGTTGGGGCCTATGTCATCTACACCAAGGCCTCCATATTGATGACTCAACATCCGGTGGCAGCCACCGCAATGGCGGCTGAAAGGATCTTCCTGGGCTGCCGCATGACTGAAATACACCACAAGCGGTATGAGATCTTTCCCCTTCGGGGCGGTCAAGCCCCCAGCCAGAATCCGGGTCAGGATCAGATTCAGGGCGGTATCGGTTAATGGGAACAGCGGCATGAATATAGCTGGCTCGCGCACCGCCAGTTCCAGCTCTGCGCTGCTGCGCTCAGGTGCGATACTATCCAGATTCGTTGCCAGACTGTTGCCTTTTTCACCGCTAACATGACAGCGCCGACAAGCGAACTTTTTGGTCAGTTTTTCCCCCTGTTGCACCGTTTCACCCTGCAAATACTGGTACCAGCTGTGGCGGGGCTCCACCAGGCCGCTGTGGGCCAGATCCTTGCGTGAAGTTAAGGGATTGCCGCGGTGACACTCCACACATTGACTCAGCCGCGCCTCATCCCACACCAGCCGCGCACTTGGTGCTGGACACTGGGCCGCATGACATCTGGTGCACTGCTGCGCCGCAGCTGGGACGCACAGCGCCACAACCGCCACTACACTCAGACAAAGGGTACGAAAGCCCAATTCTCCCCCCTGAAATAGAGCGCTACAATGGTCAGAATAACGATAGCCGCAAACACCAGCAGGGTAAGAATATTGATCCATCTCTGCTCTGGCGCAAACCAACGTGCCCGTTCAGCCGGCTGGGTACGCGGTAACCATGGCAGACATGCAAACACAGTTCCGATAAAAATTATCGGGTAGATGGCATATTTCGAATAGCTCACCACCTCCTGGGTCCACACCAGAAACCACGCCGCGCGCGACGGATTCGGCACAGTGGCCAGGTCCGCTGGTTCCAGTAATGGCGCAGGAAACAGCACCGCCAGCACCAGCACCACCAGAATGGCGCCAGCCATGGCGTTGCGGATCAGGGTGAAAAACACCGGGGAACTTTTGACATATTCTTTCACAGGTAAGGAAGCACTCCTTTCTGGCGTCTGATTTTATAAAAATGGATGGCACACAGAATCAGGGTCAGCAAAGGGAGAAACACAATATGCAGCACGTAAAAACGCAACAGTGACAGGGGCGCGCCAACTTCATCCGGAACCATAAAGGAATAGAACAACGTCCCCAGCGGGACAATCTGCACCAGTTCCATTCCGGTCTGGGTCGCCCATAGCGCCAGCTGGTCCATGGGGAGGAGATAACCGGTATAGCCGGAAAAAAGCCCCAGACACAACAGCAAAAACCCGACAACCCAGTTCCACTGGCGTGGGGGACGATACGCCCCGGTAAGAATTACGCGTAAGGTGTGCAGAAACAGCAGCGCCAGGTAAATATTGGCACTGATACGGTGCAAACTGTGGAGAAAGTAACCACCAAACACCTCTTCCTCAATAAACAGAATTGAGTTATAGGCCTGCGCTGAGTGGGGAATGTAATAAAAGGCCAGCAGGGCGCCACTGGTAAGGAGCACCAGAAACATGGTAAAGGCCAGACCACCCAGACAGAAGGTATAGCGTAGCTGCAGATTGTCTTTGAGGACCACCCGTGGGAACAGGTGGCGGATAAAATCACGCATGGAGCTTTCTCCGTTAATAAAACAGCACAAACATCCTGCTGTGCAAGTTTTTCAAACCGTTTCTCCACTGCCCGGTGCGCCACTACTTGCGTACACGCGCAGCAAAGGACCGTGTTGCTCCAGGCGCAGGTGTTCCAATGGTTCGGTTGCGGGGCCTTTAACTACGGCCCCGGTACTGGTGAATTCACTGCCGTGGCATGGACAACTCATACCCTGGGGAGCCACATTCACCGTGCAGCCAAGGTGGGTGCACACCAGCCGAATAGCGAGAAGCTGCCCCTGTTCGCGCACCAGCGCCAGCCGCTGCTCGCGAAAAACCAGGGCGCCGCGCTCCGGCATTTGCGCAACGGGCACTTCGAGGAGCAGGTGCGCCTGCTGGGGGGGCATCGCAAAAAACCGCTGTAGAAACCAGCCTCCGGCTATTGCGCCGACAAGGGTTGTGATAAAGCGGCGTCTGGATGTAGAAACTGTTGCCATTTTTCTATATATCTCCGCGTATATTCCGGCCCTTTATTTTGTACCTGCTCAAACTCGGCAGGAGTATAAAATCGGCCATTGCGCACCGTCTGCCCCGCCTGATTCCAGAACCCGCGCAGCTGCAACCCATCGAGATCGGGGCGATAGATGCGCCGTTCATCCTCTTGCAGCACAAAACGGCGCGCATCACCATGACAGGCGTCACACATGGGGCCACCGCGCTGAATGGTGTGCGGCGTGAATGCTTTCCACTCCGCTGCCAACAGGCGATTCTCTTCCCCCACCGGGGTATTGTTCTGCATGGCCGAATAGTACGCGATGAACTGCGGCCGGATCGGGCTCACCTTCCCTGCGCCATTTACCCCCAGAATGGGGCGGTCGTGGCGTTTAAGGTACGCACTCTTGCGGTAATGTTCACTCGGTTGCTGCACCGTGAAATACTCGGCGTTTGAGCTGTTTTCGGTGCGGATAAAGAAGGTACCATACTCCTGTGCCGCCCATCCGGCATGGCAGGCGGTGCAGGTCATGCGCTCCAGATGCGCACTGATGCTGTGCTCAATCACTGCCGTATCCGGGGTATGACAGTCGGTGCAGCTCTTTGATGCCAGCTCTCCGCGGCTCAAACTCTGCATACTATGGCAGGCACCGCAAGTCAGCCCCGCTTCGGCATGCACATCGGGGCGCATCTTCAGGTAGTACTTCCCGTTCGCCTGCGGGCCGCGCTGATAGCGTTCGTGATCGTCACGCGGGGCACGGCCCAGGTAATCCCAGCCGACAAAGTAGCCGTTGTGACACTGCAGGCAATCTTCCGTATCCGGGCGCTTGATGGCGTGCCCATCCTCACCGTGGCAGTCAAGGCAATTATCCACATGGCACCCCATGCAGTTGGTGGAGAAGAAATCGGGGTCAGCCGTAGCGTAGGTGCGCGCACAAAACTCCTCTTCTGCCTTCCGCTGCGTCATGTTGTGGGCAAAAATCTGCTCCATCCCAGGGTGACATTTTCGGCACCCGGGGGCTCCACCTGTTGCCGCACTTAAAGCTCCATCTGGTTCCCCGGGGATATGACAGTCTGCACACTCAAGTGCGGCATGCACCCCGCTGACCTTAATTTCAGCGTGGCTCAGAAGGGGGATACAGCACATGCCCAGCAGCATCAAGACGCAGACACTCTTCAAGACGTCCATAGTCCAATTTTTCTCCATATATCGGGTCACGCGGGTTAGCGTGACACACCAGACACAGGTTTACCGCAAACACCCGTCTGATTTCGGCAGCATTTAAGGGGCGGCTATGTTCGCGCACAATACCGGCAAAGGAGTCGATGGCGCCACCACGCATCTGCATAAAGCCATCCAGAGGCTTATCCTCCGCTTTTTCGCACAGAAACATAGCGCGGATATCCCCTGCAGAGATGCTGTGTTGCCCGAACCCCATAAATTGTGGATTGGCATGGCACTCGCTGCACCCTACCGCCTTTGTTGCCGTGTTATGAGAATAGAACGGCGCAAAGCGTAACTGGTTTTTCCCCTTAAATTTAGTGACATATTCATCTTTAACCGTCCGCCCCTGCCGGTCCTTCACCGTAATGAAGGTCTGGCAGCCCGGCGTTACCGGGGAGATCTCCCCGCGTTGATCCAGCGCCAGCGCAAACGGGTACAGATCCCGATAATCCTCTTTTTCACTGAACTTCCCGCGCGTGTAGCGCTGCTTGATAAAATCTTGCGAAGGTTCCTGCGCATCATACTCGGTGTGACACCCGAAACACTGCGGCACCGCGAAGGAATGGCATGCATAACAATTCAGGCGTTCGTGTCCGACAATGCCGTGTTCCGGGGTGTCGGTAATAACTTTACTGATATGGCGCTTACCGTCGCGCTTGCCCAACACCACAATCTCGGCGCCATCTTTAAACACATTGGCGTACGCCCGCCCCTTGGAGGTGAGCACCCGTTCTGTCTGCAGCGGCGGTTGGGCCTTGTAATTGCGCGCCTCGCGTGCGGCCTCGGTATTTTCCCGTTCCAGGGCTACAACCTGCGGAACCTGGGTGCCGGAACCATGGCAGTCCGTACACCGTATCTCCACCTGATTGTACATATTTTCATACGCATACCCATCCCCCATAACATCGCGCGAGGTGTGGCAGTCGATACACTCCATCCCCTTCTGATGGTGAATATCCGCATGGATGCTGGTGATATTGCGCGGCCCCCCCATCAACTCCGGCCCCGGGATGGCATTATCCGTCGGCACCAGAGAATTATTGCCGTCATTCATCCCCTGGTAAGTCAGGGCAATACGCCCACTGCGGTTATGGCAGCGCAGGCACACATCATTGTCGGGCAGTGGTTCAAGCTTGTGGGTCTTTGAATGAGGCCATTTCCCCTTCATGCTCAGGTCGTTACCCATATAGGTACCATTTTCGTTGAATGGAAAGTGGCATGCGGCGCACCCGGAGGCGTGGGAACTCCGCCATACCTGATGATTTTCTACTCCGATATGACACAAGGCGCAGAACTTGCGGTACAGCTCCCCCGCCAGATTATTCAACTCCGCCACACTCGGACGCGTGACCGGATTTCCTTCGGCGTCAAACAGCTCCTCGGTGGCCGTGGCGTACAACTGGCCATCTTCACCTTCCCAGGTGAGCTGAATGTTCTTAATAAAACCGGTATTGGTGTACATGATATTGGAACGTACCCGTTCCAATTGATAGGGATGACATTTGCCACAGGTCTTGCCCCAGAATTCGGGCGCAGAAGGGTTCCGCGGCCCATGCATGCCTGCGTGTGCCTTCTTCATATCGGTTTCCGCAACATCTCCGCCGTGGCAATCGACACAGTGCAGGTGCGACTCCGACGCCAGCTCAAGCCCGACATGGCAGCGTTCGCACTGGTTTTTGTTCTCGGCAAAAAAACACCCACTCAAGGCCACCAGCAGCAGCAACGCAACCGCGGAGCCAGAACTCAGGCGTTTAAGGGTGCGAGATTTAGATGTAACAAAAGACGGCATATAGAGGCTTCCGATACCTGCACATTTAACAGAGTCCGCAGTGAAAAACAGCAATTCAATCGCGCGGATTGTAGCATGAACAACGGATAGGGCGAAAAATTTTTCGCCCCTACAGTCGCGTACCACCGTGGTTGATTTTAGCGATAGAGGCGCACCGGGGTGTGCGCCCGTGTTTGTACCTCCGCCACCATGCAGAATGAGATGTAATCGTAGGGGCGAAAAATCTTTCGCCCTTACCGTTGCATACCGCCGTGGTTGACGGAATGCATTCCCACGCGGAGCGTGGGAACGAGGTAAGGGCACGGCGCGCCGTGCCCCTACGGGTCTGCCCCTGCAAGCACAAAAGGCCCCCGCGGGATGCGGGGGCCTTTTGTGTCAGTATTGCCTTGTTGATCTACCTACGGGGTTAGAAAATCACCTGCAGCTGTGCAGTCAAACTATCAAAGTCTTCACAGTTGGTGCCTTTTACTTCGGTATCGAAGTCAACGGTTGAATACTCAACAGTCAGCTTGAGGTTCTGACCACGGAAGTAGTAGTTAAACCCACCACCGTACCAGTCAACTTCCTGATCGTATACGCCCCACTCCGCGAATGACCAGTTCTCTGCGCGCGCAAAGAACTGCAGCGGAATATTGGGAAGCATGTAGCCGATCATGGTGTAACCACCATTCTTTTCGCCACCCAGACCAATAGTTTTAGCATCGGGGTTTGCCCCCTTGTATGCATCGTCCAGATCGTAATCTACATACGCAGTTGAGAAAGTGAAGGTACCGATATCTTCAATCGGGTACTCAACATAGAAGTCAACTGACCATGCATTGTAATCAACCTTGTCACTCTTCAGTACGGTGTTACCATAGGCTACATCAGCCTCGTACTGATATGAAGCACCAAGGGTGACAACTTTCTTCGCACCCATGTAGGTACCACGGTAGCCGAACCCAGTTTCTTTATCCAGGAAGGTCAGGTGCGCGCGCGCGCCATAGCGGAAGTTAGAATCAGGAGCTGAATCGGAATCATTCCGCCCGTTCAGCACTTCAAGACGATACTGGAAGATCTCCTCAAACAGGTTACCCCACATCACCACACCCTTGTCGCGGGTACTTACGAAAGGTGAGCTGATCAACACAGAGCGATCAAGAGTGAGGGGTTTTTCACATGCCTCCAGATTGGCACGGGTCAGGCTGTGCTTGAATTTACCGACACGGAACTGAACCGCGTCATTGTACTTGAAGCGAAACTGCGCATCCAGCAGGGTAAAATCTGAGTTGTCCCCATCAGACACATCAAATGGAGTGATGTTATTGTCCTCACGGAACTCGGTCTGCACGTAGATGCCGAAGCCTTCGTAAAGACCAATGAGAGCAATACGATTGCGGCGGAAGTTGAACTCCATGGTATCGGAATCAGAGTCGGACCCGGAACCGGTATCGCGGTAGTTGAGCTGAAACTGTCCATTATACTCGAGTTTAAGCAATCCCTGATCTTCAGGACCAAAGGTCCACACCGGGCCTGCAAAGGCTGTGGTAGCCAGCAGAACCAGACCTGCGCAAGCAGCTAGCACTTTAGAAATTTTCACAATATATCTCCTTTTACGTTGGATAATCATTGCATCACTACGGACGCTGCATCGACTGTTACCGGCAGGTTAGCACCCGCCACCGCCGCCAGATACAGGTCCTGAAGCGCCACCACCGCCTGCCGGCGGAGTAACCCAGTACTCGTAGTCTTCATCTTCTATATTGTTGGCACCGGCATCACGCGGAGACTCGGGTGCCTTAAAGGAGAATTCAGGCTGATAGATATCATCTGTATAATCGTAGTTAAATGAAATATCTGACATCAGCCAATCTGTTGCCCATGCGGCATATTCTGCTGGAAGTGCATGCTCCGGGGTGGGAACAACATCTGTACGGGTAGTAAGGCTGCCCCACTGGCTCCAGGAACCGTCGTACAGCATAATCTTCCAGTCATCAAGCACTGCATCCATGGGGGTAAAACCGTTGGCCGCGAGATTACCGGCGCGGCAGTATGTTGCAATGGGCTTGGTTCCATCAGCGCCAAGGCTGGTCAGGTATGCTTCCATCTCGGCCTTACTCTTGTAAGTACCGTCAGCATTGTAGAGGCCAGTAGTGATATTTGCCGCGCCGCTCGCAAAAAGAACTTCATCCTGAACCATGTCGAACATGCGCCCCTGAAAAGTTACATAGCCTTCTGTGCCACCATGTACTGTTTCTTTAACTGTTGCAGCGTCAGTAACTGAGGTGGCAGAATAGGTTGCAAAAGGTACAATGGTTTCGTCTTCTAACCCTACGATCATTTCGTTAAGTGAAGCTCTTGCATCCCGGTCGGGGCCGTTGAGCAGATCTTTTATGCTGAAAGTGGACTCAGCCACTACAGGCTCAAGCTTTGTCAGGCTGTAACCAGCTGCGGTCCAGGCGCTGGTACCGCCATTGAGGATTTTCAACTGATTTTTGGGGAAGCCCCAGTAGCGGAAGAAGAAATAAATACGCTCGGAGTTGTTGCCCATAAATACAATGGTGCTGTTGGCGGTGATGCCACGCTCTTGAAGCATAGCGTCCATGGTCTCGCCATCGGGCACCATATTACCACTCAGGATGGGGCCTTCAATGCGATTAACCCCTGAAAGTGACCATTCCTGCGCCCCTTCAATGTGACCGTCGGCATAGCTCTTCTGCTGCAGAATAACAACCTTTTCATAACGGTCAGTGTTGTTCACCCATCCTTGATCAGCCCAACTCTTCAGGGTAGCGACATCGATCAGGACATTACTGCTTTGCCCCTCAAGAGGAGCGGTTTTTCCAAGACCCGGCGTGCTGTAGCTATCCGATCCCCCGCCGCTACCGCAACCGGTCAGGGTGAATGTACCCACAAACAGGACCATCAACAATAGCGCCAGGCGCTTACTTACGTACTTCCAGTGGTGTTTCATACGACCTCCAGTAAAATGTTAACCAAACAGCGAACCTAACGATAGATTTCTCATGCTACCAGAACCTGAAAAATGGCCTCCTCTCTGAATACATGAAAAAAGAACTGCTTCTCCGATTGGAGAAACAGCGACTTCAGAAGACCGGAGTATAGAGCGACGGTACCGAATGTGGTCTGGATTGGCATTCCAACACTATTCGACTTCGCTTACTGCTTACTCTATACAAGGTCTTCCCCCTTGAAAAACAGGTCTGCGTTAAATGTGAAAAAGAAGGGTAATTCGAGTTATGCGAATAAATATCTCACAGAGTGGACCAAAATAAAAGCGATTCCGTACAAAACTTAACGCTAATCGGATTTAATTACTTTGTTTGGACGTGGACATTAAATGGCAAGTGTTAATAGTGGCCGCACAAACTTCAGGCAGCGCTGCCAGCTGATGCTGGCGCGCGCGCATGTCGTTTACATAGAAGGAGATAGTTTTCTAAAGGGGGGCAATCTCCATATCTTCGTGCTGCAGCGTTTTTAGTAGCAGCGTTCGAGGATATCGATAATCGTCTCTTTGCTATAGTTGACCAGCTCCCACTTCTGCGCCAACATCATGGCATTTTCTGCAATGGCCGGGATATCCGCGACCGGGATATTCCCTTCACTCAGATCAATGGGTGACCCGATTTTGCGGAACCACTCTTTCATAGCATCGCTGGCGTACAGGCCGCGCTCCGCCATACTCCCGCCGCTGCAGCGGAAGACGCGATTCGCAAAACGCGCAAACTTGTCTGGATTCAGCTCCGCCTGGTACGCCATCCATGCCGGAATAACGATGGAGAGTGCGGCGCCGTGGGCGGTATCGTACATGGCACTCAGAGAGTGCGCGATCATATGGTTGGGCATGCCAAAGGGGCCAATTCCTGCAGTGGAAAGGCCGTTTAGTGACAGCGTCGAAGCCCACATCATGGTTGCGCGCACTTCCAGGTCATCGCCGTCGCGCAGGAGCCGCTCCGTCGCGCCCATAATAACTTTGACTGTACCTTCTACAAAGCGGTCTTGCAGCGGGGTTTCGGTATCGGTGCTGGTAAAGTAGCCCTCAATGAGGTGAGAAATAGCATCCACTCCGGCGTAGGCGGTGTAATCGGAGGGTACGGTGTAGGTGAGTTCCGGGTCGAGGATGGAAACCTTTGGGAACAGTGGTGCTCCATTGATATTGAACTTCTGCTGGGTTTTTTCATTGGTTACGACCCCGCCGCAGTTCATCTCGGAGCCGGTCGCCGCCAGGGTGAGGAGGGTAACCAGGGGCAATGCCCGTTTTACCTTCGCTTTATCGATAAAGAAATCCCACACGTCTGCGTCGGTCATGGCCCCGGCCGCAATGGCTTTGGCTTCATCCAACACGCTACCGCCCCCAGCAGCGAGAATAACATCGACATTTTCTTTTTTGGCCAGCTCAATCCCGGCATAGGTGTGGCTCAAAACTGGATTGGATCTGACGCCGCCAAATTCAACCCATTCAACCCCGGCCTGCTGCAACGAAGCGGTTATACGCGCAAAAGCACCGGAGTTTTTCAGGCTGTTCTGGCCATAGACGAGCAGAGCCTTTTTCCCAAACTTTGCGGTTGTCTTTCCGACGTTATTCGCCTTACCGGCGCCGAAATCTATTTTTGTCGGATTGTAAAACACAAAGGGCTGCATAAAATCTCCTTTAGATCCTGTTCTGAAGCCACACATTTTGCTGCCGCCCCTCCCCCACGGAGCAACGCCAGGCAAAAATATCTCAAAAGCATCGTTAAGCCTGCATAGCTCGCCAGACTCAACAGCTATGCATTGTACTCAAGTCAGCTGATTGTGCAACATCTTCTGCACCTGCGCGGCAGTACAGGCGGCGATGCGAATCTGCTTATGTCGACTACTGTGACCACGCTCAATGCTGACGCTGCTTTTAGTGCACCCGAGCAGGCGGGCGAAAAAAGCGCAGCACATTTTATTGGCGGCGCCATCAACCGGCGGCGACGTAAGACGCACCTTGAGTTCATCCCCCTGCAACCCGCAAAGGGCGTTCTTGCTGGCCCGTGGCTGCACCAGTACCGAAACAATGGTGTCGTCATTACTCTGCCTTATGCAGCACTGCAAACTGTCTGCGTCCATCCACTCCACCCTGATTTCAGAACGAGTACGCCAGCGAGATCAGCGCCGCATGGATAAAACGCTGCACTACCGACAGGATCAGCAGCAGCACCAGCGGGGAGAAATCGATCCCGCCGAACTGCAGCGGAACAATGCGCTGGATGCGATACAGCACAGGGTCGGTGGCGCGGTGCAAAAATCTGACGATAGGGTTATTCGGATCGGGGTTGACCCAGGAGATAACCGCCCGTGCGACCAGAATGATGATATAGAGGCTGAAGGCCAGATCGACCAGACCGGCGAGAGCCATAAAAAATTGATGTAAAAACATATCTTCCTTCACTTTCATGGAGTTTATAGTGTTCATAAAGACGTTCACAAAGGTTCAAGGTCTCCGCTCACATGGATGGTAACAAAGTACATGGGGATGCAACAAGGGCAAAGACTGAATTAACAAATAGTTGCTGAGCTGAACAATCAACACAAAGTGTGCCGCGCCTTTTGACATCCCCCAGGGGAAGGAGTAATCTGAGCGCACACAGAATCCACGCGCCTTACACTACGGTAAGGGGTTAAACTGAAAACATGCGCCATTCGAAATAAAACCACGCTTCCACAGGGAGGACAAACCGAGCATGTACCGTACGAATAACCTCAATATAAAAAGCTTTACCGAAGTAGTCGCCCCGGCGGAACTGAAGCAGGTGTTTCCACAGTCGGAGGCGGCTTCAGAATTTGTGGCTAAATCCAGGCAACAGATTGTCGACGTCCTCACCAATCGCGACAGACGGCTGATGCTGGTAGTTGGCCCGTGCTCTATCCACGACCCCGGCGGCGCGCTGGATTATGCCCGGCGTCTGGCCAAATTGAGCAGTGAACTAAAAGACAGGTTGTTGCTGGTTATGCGGGTGTACTTTGAAAAACCGCGCACCACCGTGGGCTGGAAAGGGCTGATCAACGATCCAGACCTGAACGGCACCCACCAGATATCCAAAGGACTTGGGGTGGCACGGCAGCTGCTCTGCTCCATCACCGACCTGGGACTGCCCGTCGCTACCGAAATGCTCGACACCATAACGCCGCAGTATTTTGCCGACCTCATCAGCTGGGGTGCCATCGGTGCCCGAACCACTGAGTCTCAGCCCCATCGGGAGATGTCGAGCGGGCTGTCATTTCCGGTGGGATTCAAAAACAGCACCGACGGCAATCTGTGTATCGCCATGGATGCCATGAGTGCAGCGGCACATGAACACAGCTTTCTGGGCATCAACCGCTCTGGTAAAATCTCTATCGTCAAGACCAGCGGCAACCACCACGTCCACATTGTGCTGCGCGGCGGTGGCGGCAAACCCAACTACCACTGCGAAGACATTGCCGAAATTGAGCGGCGCCTTCTGGAGCGCGACCTCCCCACCGCCATCATGGTGGACTGCAGCCATGCCAACTCCAATAAGGATCATACCCGCCAGCCTGCAGTTGCCCGGGACGTCCTCGCCCAGATCGAAGCCGGGAACACCTCTATCCGCGCCCTTATGATTGAAAGCAACATCGAATGTGGGAATCAGCCCATCGAGGAGGCACCCAACTTGAAGTACGGCGTGTCTGTCACCGATAAATGTATCGACTGGACTGAGACTGAAGCGCTGCTGCGCGAGATTCACCAGCACCTACAGAAAATGGGTGGACGGAAAATCGGTTAAGTTTACGTTTGGTATAGAATATTAGCCAAATTTTCATGCGAACACAGGTGGGGGCGAAAAATTTTTCGCCCCTACGGTTGTTTTATACCCTGCAATGCAAAATTTGCGCGATGGTGGTTTCTGTTAGATTTATAGCCCACCAGACGGCGTGACGCCACCGCACGGTATGCATTCCCACGCAGAGCGGGGGAACGCAGCATAACGTTGCGGATGGGGCCGTAGGGGCGAAAAATTTTTCGCCCTTACCGTTGCGTGCCACCGTGGTTGGCTTTAACTGCGGGAGGGCACACATCGGTTCTCCCCCACATCTCTTCTTAAATAGAAAAATGCGCCAGCGCTGTTTCAGCGATGGCCGCGCCGATGCTCAAGGAGGCTGTCGCCGCTGGCGACGGGGCATTGAGGACGTGCACCATCCCCGGTGCTTCTCGCACGCAAAAATCATCGACCAGCGAGCCGTCTGCCGCCACCGCCTGTGCGCGCACTCCGGCTCCGGCGCGGTAGATCGCATCGGCGTGCAGATCTGGGATGAGTTCGCGCAAATCGCGCAGCATCTGGGTTTTACTCAGCGAGCGCCGGTACTCCTGCAGCCCAACCTGCCAATAGCGCCGGGCCAGGCGCAAAAAACCAGGGAATTTAAGGGTATCGAACATGTCACGCATGCTGAAATCCCACAGGTGATACCCTTCACGCTTAAACGCCAGCACCGCATTCGGCCCCGCCTCCACTGCCCCATCTATCATCCGGGTGAAATGCACCCCCAGAAACGGAAACTTCGGATCTGGCACTGGATAGATGAGGTTCCTGACCATATGGCGTTGCTGTTGCCCGAGCTTGTAATACTCGCCCCGAAACGGGACAATCTGCACCTTGGGGTCAACGCCGCACATCCGCGCTACACTGTCGCTGTGCAGCCCGGCGCAGTTTACTATAAAACGCGCCTCAATCTGGCCCGCCGCCGTATGCAGCCGAAAACCAGAGTTCACGCGCTCCACCCTCTGCACCTGCGCAGAGGTCAGGATAGTTCCCCCTGCGGCTGCAACCCTGGCACCAAAAGCACGGGTAACCGCCGTATAGTCGACAATTCCGGTCTGCGGCACGTGCAGCCCCGCGACACCACTGACCCGAGGTTCATACTGGTGCAGATCTGAAACATCCAGACGCTTAATCCCCGCAAGACCGTTCTGATGCCCGCGACGCTCCAGTTCGTCCAGTGCTTCAAGTTGGTCTGCGTCCGTTGCCACCACAACCTTACCGCAGCGCTCATGCGCTATCCCCTCAGCCTCGCAAAAAGCATACAGAGCTTCGCGCCCTTCGGTACAGTTACGCGCCTTGAGAGAGCCGGGGCGATAATAGAGGCCGGAGTGGATCACGCCACTGTTATGCCCGGTTTGATGTGCGGCCAGGTGTGGCTCTTTTTCCACAACGACCACTTTGGTTCCCGCAGCCTGCTCGGTCAATGCCTTGGCCGTTGCCACCCCAACAATGCCTCCCCCAATTATTGCAACATCATATAAATCCATAAAATCACATTTCCCTGCACATAATTTCCGCGCGTCTCGCTTACTTTACTCCAAATCAGGCGCCCCCCGATCTGCTTGCGTATCACCGACCATCAGGCGCACGTCGTCGATATTTACACATTTAACCTTCGTCCCTTCACGTTCGCTCCGCACCAGCCCCTCTTCTACCCAGAGCATGAGTTTACTCGATTCGATGCCGAATCTCTGTGCCGCCGCCTCTACTTCGTACCAGGTTTTCCCCAAAGCCATGCCAACCTCCTGTTGTAAGTAACTCTTCATATGAAGTGCCGTTCGCTTCAACCAGGCGGGGTTACCTTCCTGGCTGAATGTTCTCTAAATTAATACTAGCCGCAGCGATGCAAATGGCTAGACCTTCCCCAATTATAGATCATTAAGAAGACGATACAGCTGCTGCTGGAACTCCCACACCCGCTGGGCGTGAACCTCAGCTCCACCTTCAACCAGAAGCAGGCGTCCGCGATCGAGCAGGTTGTGAGCATCGAGCAGTACCGGGGAGAGGTGCTGTTCAATGCGCATCCGGGGGACCTCTCCCACCGACTCCACATGCTCTGTGAGCAACTCCACCCCAGTGTGCAATACCTTCAGGGCCCGCGTGGAAGACCCTTCATCTTCAATCTGTTTTACCGTAGCGGTCAGATCCGCCACAAGTAGTCGATATCGTTCTGAAATACTCATAATTACTCCACCATTAATCCCTACACTGCTGTTTAACCCTCAATTCGCCGCCCCCGTACCACCACACCCTGCTCAAAAAGAAGAGAAGGGCGGTTTTTACCCTGACAGGGCACACGCGGAGCACCATACTACTAAGTTTTGCTTAAAAAACAAAGGCGCAACACCCGATAGATAGAGATGGCTGCCCCAAACACAGCTACATCCATACCACGTTAATTATGCCGTTGACTTCCCCTGCGGAGTGCTGCTAGGTTTATAAACATTAGATGCCCTGGGGGAGTTGTTACAACTGAGAGTTCCGTACGCGGACGACCCTTAGAACCTGATCCGGATCATACCGGCGTAGGAAAGCGGCGCACACACAAATTCATCCATTTGTGTATCGGGGTCGCGTCTGTGGCCCCGTTTTTGTTTGTGCCCTGCCCCATTTGTCCTGCTCCACTTAGCGTCCGCCCCCGGCTGCGCATCTGCCCAAATTCAACCCATAATCAATACTGTTTGCGGGACTATTTTATTTTTCACATTCACTCTAAGCGACGGTCTGACCAGATGCGTATCCACATAAATGAACAGTTGCACGCCATCCCCCCAGAGACCACCTTGCACCAACTGCGCCACCGGACAGCTCCCGACGCGGATATATGTGTCCTCAATGGCGCCGAAGCCGCGGCAGACACGCTTCTGCAGCCCGGCGACCGCGTGGTGTTCATCTGCAGCGCCCATACCCCAGGCGCTGAAGAGTTCAACACCATGCTGAAAGCACGCCACGGCGTTGAAGTGCAACAAACCCTGGCGCGATCCTGTGTCGCCATCGCCGGAGTTGGTGGACTTGGTTCCAATATCGCCATAGCCTTGGCGCGCGCGGGCATCGGCCAGCTGATTATTGCAGATCAGGATGTGGTGGAACTCTCCAACCTGCAGCGTCAACAGTATTTCCTCGACCAGATCGGGGGGCCGAAGGTTGCGGCCATGGCTGCAACCCTGAAGCGCATAAATCCCGGCTTGCGGCTCACCACACATCACACCCGGATTGGCGCCCACAACCTCGCGGCGCTGTTTGCCCCGGCGCAGATTCTGGTGGAGGCGTTTGACGGCGCCAGCGCCAAAGCAGAGTTGACCCAGACCTGGCTGCAGAGCTTCCCCGAGCGCCCATTGGTGGCAGCCTCCGGCGTCGCCGGATTTGGCGCAGCCAACAGCATCTCGACCCGACGCCCCTTTGCCCACCTGTATCTGTGCGGAGATGGTGGCAGCGCCGTTGAAACAGCCGGCAGTTTGTGTGCCCCACGCGTGGCGGTGGTGGCCAACCATCAGGCGCATGCCGTGGTGCGCCTGCTGCTGGGGCTGGATCCGTTGGTGGACGCAACCACCCCCGAACCCAACAGGCAGATGGATTAAATATTTTTTAAATACATAGAAGAGAAGTCTACATTCGAGAAGATACAGACGTCGAGAAAATACAGGCGAGAAATAATGTGGAGGATAACGCTTATGCAACTGAAAGTTAACGGAAAAACCCAGGCCGTAAAAGATGGGTGCGACATTGAGGCCCTGCTCCAGCAACTCAACCTCGCGGCGGAGCGGGTAGCGGTGGAGCACAACCACAATATTGTCATGCGCTGCGATTTTGGCGCCACGCTGCTGCAGGACGGTGACCAGCTTGAAATCGTCAATTTTGTCGGTGGGGGATAAGCCTTTCCCTCTTCACCACCTGTTGCACCTGCCTTCCCCTGAATAGCGCCACTGCTGTTAGCTCGCTTGGAGCGCCAATTCAGGGGCATTGAAGCTCCAAACATGATCCCTCCCGCACGCTGCAGGGATTGGTACTCACTCAAAGGATCGTATTCAAGCATGGATAAACTAATTATTGCCGGGCGCTCATTCCGTTCGCGCCTGATGGTAGGGACCGGAAAGTTCTCTTCCAACGCCGCTATGGCCGCGGCGCTGCAGGCCTCGGACAGCGAAATCGTAACGGTGGCGCTGCGGCGGGTGGATATTGACAATCCGCAGGACGATATGCTCAGTCATATTGACCCCACCCACTACCTGCTGCTGCCCAACACCAGCGGCGCACGCAATGCCGAAGAAGCGGTACGCCTGGCGCGTCTGGCCCGGGCCGCTGGCTGCGAGCCCTGGATCAAACTTGAGGTGACCCCCGATCCATACTACCTGCTCCCTGACCCCATCGAAACCCTGAAAGCGGCAGAGATCCTGGTTAAGGAGGGGTTTGTGGTGCTGCCCTACATCAACGCCGACCCGGTGCTGGCCAAGCATCTGCAGGAAGTCGGCACCGCTACGGTGATGCCTCTGGGCGCCCCCATCGGCACCAACAGGGGGATTCGCACCCGCGACAATATCGCCATTATCATTGAGCAGGCGATAGTGCCAGTGGTGATAGATGCTGGTCTTGGGGCTCCATCCCATGCGGCGGAGGCGATGGAGATGGGTGCGGACGCTGTCATGGTCAACACCGCGCTGGCAGTTGCCGCCAACCCTGCAGCCATGGCGGCAGCCTTTGCTAAAGGGGTGCAGGCCGGACGTGAAGCCTTTCTGGCGGGGCTGGGCAAACAACGCCAATATGCAGAGGCATCCAGCCCCCTGACTGGATTTTTAAGGCACGAAGCATGACAACCAGGGGCACAATATTCAGCGATGTAATCGCACAGTATCCGCAGGATGAAATACTTGAACAGATCCACGCCTGCAGCACCAGCCAGGTGGAGCAGGCTCTGCGTGCAGAGCGCCTGGATCTCCGCGACTTCATGGCGCTGATCTCACCAGCGGCGCAGGGATATCTGGAACCCATGGCCCAGCGCTCCCACCAGATCACGCGGCAGCGCTTCGGGAACAACATCTACCTGTACACCCCCATGTATCTGTCCAACGAGTGCAGCAACGGCTGTAAATACTGCGGCTTCAACGCCAGCAACAACATCCCGCGCGCGACCCTGAGCATGGACGCCATCGAAAAAGAAGCGCGCATCATCCACGCCTACGGCTTCCGTCACATCCTGCTGTTGACCGGAGAGGCCAGGAAGCTGGCGGACAACCGCTATCTGGTGGAAGCGATTGAGCGCATCAAGCCTCTGTTCAGCTCCATCAGCATCGAGGTCTACCCCATGGATACCAGCGGCTATGCGCAGGTGATTGAAGCCGGAGTGGACGGCCTGACGGTGTACCAGGAGACCTACAACCCCAAATTGTACGCCGAACTGCACCCGTACGGCAAAAAGCGCGACTATACCTACCGCCTGGAGGCCCCGGATCGGGCCGGAGCTGCGGGGATGCGCCGCATCGGCATCGGGGCGCTGCTGGGGCTGGGAGATTTCGTCAGCGAAGCCTTCTACACCGGTCTGCACGCCCGCTATCTGGCCAAACGCTACTGGCGCAGTCAGGTGAGCGTCTCGTTCCCCCGGATTCGCCCGGCGGACGGCGGGTTTGCGCCGCTGGAAATGGTCAGCGATGCGCAACTGGTGCAGATGTTGTGCGCCATGCGCCTGTTGCTGCCCGACGCAGGGCTCTACCTGTCCACGCGGGAGAGCGCAACCCTGCGCGACAACCTGATGCCGTTGGGAATCACCCACATGAGTGCAGGTTCGTGTACTGCTCCAGGCGGGCACAGCAAAGATACCGCAGCCACTGAGCAATTTGCCATTGATGACGACCGCACCCCCGAAGGGATGAGCACCATCATCCGCGCCAAGGGCTTAGAAGCGGTGTGGAAGGACTGGGACAGTGCTTTTCTAAACCGCGATGTGGATGTACCGGTGACATCCGGGCGCCATGGGGGTGTACACACGTAGGGGCGAAAAAATTTTCGCCCCCACGCCATCTCTTATCGCATCTCTCATCGGTTTACCCAAGGGTCAGGAATACACCATGCGCATCGATTTCAGCCTCTACCTTATAACGGATCGGCATCAATGCGCCGCCGGATTCACCCTGCACAGTGCGGTTGAAGCGGCACTGCGGGGCGGGGTAAGAGCGGTGCAGCTGCGCGAGAAGGATCTGACGCCCAAAGAACTGCTCCTCCTGGCACGGCAGTTGCGCACCCTGACGGCACGCTATTGGGCGAAGTTACTCGTAAACGATCGGGTAGATATCGCCCTGGCTGCGGATGCCGATGGCGTCCACCTGACCGAGCAGTCTATGGATGTAACAACCGCGCGCGGGCTGCTGGGCACCACCAAACTGATCGGAGTCTCCACCCACAGCCTGCCCCGCGCCCTGAGGGCAGCGCAGGACGGTGCCGACTTCATCACCTTCAGCCCGGTATTTCACACCCCCTCCAAGGCTGCATATGGCCAGCCGCAAGGGATAGAGCGCCTGCGTGAAGTGTGTACGGCGGTAACAATCCCGGTCTTTGCCTTAGGGGGGATAAGCGCACGAAAGCAAACGGAAGTGCAGCAAGCAGGAGCCGCCGGGATCGCGCTGATCTCCGCGATCTTTGCCGCAGCCGACCCCGCCGCCGCCACTAAAGGGTTTGACCTGTTTCTCCCCTGAGCCATCTCATCAACGCATTTTTCTGGCTACCACCTTTCCCCTGAAAACACCAAACCCAGCTGCGGATGAATCTTCCATCCCGTGCAGGAGGATAAATCCTTCCCCCACCGGCCACGCACTACTTGTAAGAAGTGGCACTTTTTGGCATAGTGCAGCAGGTCAGAAATTGCCATATGGCACACGTATCCATTACCACCATGTTTAAGGAGAGGGTTAATGCCCAAGCGCAACGATATCCACAAGATTCTCATCATCGGTTCCGGCCCTATCATCATCGGCCAGGCGTGCGAATTTGATTACTCCGGGACCCAGGCGTGCAAAGCTCTGCGGAACCTCGGGTACGAAATCCTCCTGGTGAATTCCAACCCGGCGACCATCATGACCGATCCAGACATGGCGGATATCACCTATATTGAAGCCCTCACCCCCGAAGTTATCGGCGAGATCATCAAGCGCGAGCGCCCCGACGCCCTCCTCCCCAATCTCGGCGGGCAGACCGCACTCAACCTTGCCATGGAACTGGAGCGGCGCGGCATTCTGGATCAGTATGGGGTGGAAGTGATCGGAGTCAATCTGCGCGCTATCGAGCGGGGCGAGGACCGGGATATCTTTAAAACCACCATGGACGGTCTGGGGATAGAGATGGCGCGCAGTGCCATCGCCAACACCATGGCCGAAGCGAAAGAGGTCCTCAAGGAGATCAGTCTGCCGGTGGTGATCCGCCCTGCCTACACCATGGGGGGCACGGGTGGAGGTTTTGCCTACAACCTCGAAGAGTTCGAAAATATTGTCTCCAGGGGTCTCTCCTTAAGCCCGGTAAGCCAGGTTTTGATTGAAGAGTCCATCATGGGATGGGAAGAGCTGGAACTGGAGGTGGTGCGTGATGCCAAAGGGCAGAAGATCACCGTCTGCTTTATTGAGAATGTGGATGCCGTCGGGGTCCACACCGGCGATTCTTTCTGCACCGCCCCCATGCTCACCATCGCCGCCGAAGTGCAGGCGCGCCTGCAGCGCCACGCCTACGCCATTGTAGATGCCATCGGGGTTATTGGTGGCACCAATGTCCAGTTTGCCTACCACCCCACCAGTGGGCGAATCATCGTGATAGAGATCAACCCGCGCACTTCACGTTCTTCCGCCCTGGCGAGCAAGGCGACGGGGTTCCCCATCGCCCTGATCTCGGCGCAGCTGGCCGTCGGCCTCACCCTGGATGAAATTCCATACTGGCGCGATGGCACCCTGGATAAATACACCCCCAGCGGTGACTATGTGGTGGTCAAATTCGCACGCTGGGCGTTTGAGAAATTCAAGGGGGTGCAGGACAAACTCGGGACCCAGATGCGCGCCGTTGGTGAAGTGATGAGCATCGGCAAAAACTATAAAGAGGCGATGCAGAAGGCGATTCGTTCACTGGAAATTGATCGCTACGGCTTTGGTTTTGCCTCTAACTTCAACAGCTTAAGTCTGGATGCGCTGATGCAGAAACTGGCGGAACCTTCCAGCGAACGCCATTTCCTCATCTATGAGGCCCTGCGCAAAGGGGCGGATATCGACACCCTGGCTCAGCGCACCTATATCAAACCCTGGTTTCTGCAGCAGATGCGCGAACTGGTGGAACTTGAAGAGCAGTTGCTTAAACACACCGGAAGGCTGCCACCGGACGAACTGCTGCGCCAGGCTAAGCGCGACGGCTTTGCGGATAAATACTTAGGCCAGCTGCTGCAACTCCCGGAAGTACAGATACGCATCCGCCGTCTGGAGCTGGATATGGGACAGGCGTGGGAAGCAGTACCGGTCAGCGGGGTGGAAGACGCCGCCTATTACTATTCCAGCTATAACGTCCCCGATACAGTACACGCCAGCACCCGTAAAAAGATTATGGTCCTGGGCGGCGGCCCGAACCGCATCGGGCAGGGGATCGAGTTCGACTACTGCTGTGTCCACACCGCTATGGCGCTGCGCGAGGCCGGCTACGAAACAATCATGGTCAACTGCAATCCCTCGACAGTTTCCACCGATTACGACACCTCGGATAAACTCTACTTCGAGCCTCTGACGGTGGAGGACGTCCTCTCCATCTATGCCAAAGAACAGCCCGAAGGGGTTGTGGTGCAATTCGGTGGCCAGACTCCCCTTAATATCGCGGCGGAGCTCGAAGCTGCCGGGGTCACCATCATCGGCACCTCACCGGCGACCATAGATCAGGCTGAAGATCGCGATCAATTCAATGCCATGATGGAGAAACTCCATATTCCGCAGCCCGAATCGGGCATGGCGAGCACCTTGGCACAGGCGCTGGATATAGCCGCGCGGATCGGCTATCCGCTGATTGTGCGCCCGTCGTATGTACTGGGTGGGCGCGCCATGGAGATTGTGCACGCCGAAGATGAATTGCGCACCTATCTGGACAAGGCTGTGGTGGTTTCCCCCGAGCGCCCCATTCTGATTGACCGTTTCCTGGAAAATGCCATTGAAGCTGAAGCCGACGCCATCTGTGACGGCACTGATGCCTTTGTCCCGGCGGTGATGGAACACATCGAGATGGCCGGAGTACATTCAGGGGACTCCGCCTGCGTTATTCCACCCATAAACATTGCGGCGCGCCACATCCAGACCATCGAAGAGTACACGCGCCGCATTGCGGTTGAGATGGGGGTTGTGGGGCTGATGAACATTCAGTACGCCATTGCACACGACAAGGTGTACATCATCGAAGCCAACCCGCGTGCGAGCCGCACGGTTCCGCTGGTATCGAAGGTGTGCAACATCCCCATGCCCAAAATCGCCGTAGAACTGATGCTGGGCAAGAAACTTGCGGATATGCACCTGAAGTCGGGCAAGATCTCTCACTTTGGGGTCAAGGAAGCGGTGTTCCCGTTCAATATGTTCCCCGAAGTCGATCCGGTGCTGGGGCCGGAGATGCGCTCCACTGGCGAGGTTCTGGGGCTGGCGGATAGCTACGGGCTGGCGTTCTTCAAGGCGCAGAATGCGGCGGGAGGGCGGCTGCCTCAGGAAGGGCGGGTCCTCATAACCGTGGCGGAAGAAGACAAGGTTGGTTCCATCGAAGTCGCGCGTCAATTTCTGGCGCTGGGCTTCACGGTGGTAGCCACCGCGGGAACCGCTGCATTTATGCACGAAAAAGGCTTAAAAGTGGAAACCATCTTCAAGCTTCACGAAGGGCGCCCGAACATAACCGATGCCGTCACTAATGGTGAAATTCAGCTGGTGATAAACACCCCCGCAGGGCGCCAGGGCAGCCATGACGACTCCTATATCCGCAAAGCCGCAATAAAATACAAGGTCCCTTACATGACCACCATCGCCGCCGCCATCGCCGCCGCCCAAGGGATAGAGGCCCGGCGCAAGGGGGAAGGTGAGGTACGCAGCCTGCAGGAGTATCACAGCCGCATCCTCTGATCTGCCGGGTTGTGGAGCCGTAGGGGTAATAGACGTAGGGGTAATTCATGTTGAAGGGCAATTCGCGAAAGGGGCACGGCGCGCCGTGCCCCCTACAATTGTCCGTACAATTTAAATATCCGCAAATGGCCAAACCAAGGAGAATCATCCTATGACCGCAACCCTGAGCTGGCCACACCTGCTCTCTGTACAGCGCACGCGCAAACCTGGAGAACCGCCCCCGGCGACCGCCCCGGTGCACAGTGCCGAGCGGGACGCCTTCGAGGCAGACTACGACCGGGTGGTTTTCAGTGAGCCGTTCCGGCGCCTGGCCAAAAAAACTCAGGTGCATCCCCTGGCACCCAACGACCACATCCACAACCGCCTGATTCACTCCATCGAAGTAGCCAGCGTCGGGCGTTCCATCGCCAAAAAGGTGCAGCACTTTCTGCGCCAACAACACCCGCAACATGCTGAGTTGTTTAAATCACTCCCCTTGATTGTCCAGGTAGGGTGCCTCATCCACGACATCGGCAATCCCCCCTTCGGCCACGCCGGAGAATATGCCATCCGGGAATGGATGGAGGCGCATGCAGGGATGATATGCCCACCCGAAGTCTCCAGCGCTACCCGCCACGACCTGCTTTTGTTCGAAGGCAACGCCCAGGGCTTTCGCCTTGCGGCGCGGGCAGATAATCCATGCAGCGGGTATATGCGTCTGACCTTCGCATCGCTGGGGAGCATGATCAAGTACCCGTGGACCAGCACCGACCCGCGCGCGCAGGAGACCAAAAAGTTTTCTGTTTTCACCAGTGAAGCAGAGATCTTCTCTCGCATGGCACACACCATGGGGCTATTACGCGCGGACGGGAATGTAGCGCGCCATCCTCTCTCATTTCTCTCCGAAGCTGCTGACGACATCTGCTATCGCATCCTGGATATGGAAGATGCTGTATCGATGCGGATCTTCCCGGAGAAACCGGTCAAGGACCTCTTTTTGCGCCTTGCCGGGTTAGACACAAATACAGATTTACCCATAGCCAAGGCGCGGGGCAAAGCCATAGCAGCGCTTATTGATGAGTCGGTGCGCGTATTCTGCCATTTCTACCCCGCCATTATAAACGCGGAGCGCACCTGTGGCCTGAAACGCGATTTCTCCTCCCGCTTTGATGATGGTTTTGCCGAGATTGCAACGATGTATACCGAGATATTTTCGCACCGCGCTAAACTGCGCTACGAACTTGGTGCCTACAAGATGGTGGGGCGTATTATTAAGGCATTCTCCCTGGCATTGCAGTCTCTGTGCAGGGTTCAGGACTATCATGCCTCCCCCTTCATTTCACGCAAATGCCTGGATCTGGCCTGGGATGTTGACTACATTCAGCAGCATCGATTGAAGGATTACGAATGGTGGCTGCGGCAGGCGTTTGACTTTGTTTCTGGCCTTACCGATAACTACGCCATCCAGATCTCCAGTGAGATTGAAGGGATCCTGACCGCGTAAGCGCATATAGCGGTGAAAAGTTGGAGATAAGCGCTATGTCTCCGTGCGCACCCTTTCCTGCGCCTTGGTCTCCATAATATGCGCTGCAGACCATTCCAGCACCTGCGCGCTCAAGGTTGCCGCCGCGCGATTAAACGCGCGCACCACGGCGTTAACCTCAGCCCCGTCGCTCGGCTGCAGCACGGTAAAGTTATGCTGCGCTACAATTCTGTTGCTATCAGTCTCGACCAATTGCACGGCAAGCTCCACCTCTATTACCGGATTGCCGCCGTTTTCAGCCGCGCGGACATAACTGCTCTGAAAGGAGCGCAGGGTGCTGTCCAGATAGAAGTCGGCCTCTACCCTGCTTTCTGAACTGAGTACCGCGCTAAAAACTGCGGCGGAGCGCAAGGTATCAACAAGGTAATCCTGTACCGCGCGCGGCAGCACTTCATCCCAACGCACCCCCTTGTACACACTGAGCTGTTGCGGCGCCGGCATAACCACTATTTTAGAGCTGTTCAGCATCCCCCCGGCTTTGGGTCTGTGCACCTGCACGGTATGCGCACACTTGGGGATCTGGGTTTCAAGCGCATTCGGGTGTAATACATACACCGCAAGAGGTTCGCTGGACGGGAAAATTGAACAAGCGCTCAGAACAAATATGGCGCCGGCCACGATTACCCCACAGGCCCCACGCACGAAAACAGCGCGGGCGCGCCGCCAATTTTCCGCGGGATTACGTTCTGAGGAAGTCTGTTCAGAGGAAGTACGTTCGGAGGGGACATGTTTCTGGATACAGATCACGGCGAAAACTCCTGTACAGAACCGCGCCCGATAATAAACTCGGCCGGGTTTTCTTCAATATGGCGGGTAATCCGATTGAGATTTTCCAGGGTGGCCCGGAGTTCATGCATAACCGGAGCGATCTCGCCGAGCCCTTTGAACCCCTGCGTCAGTGAACCTTCGTGCGCGCTCAGCAACTTCTGCAGCTCCACTGTTATTGCATTCAGATTATCCATGCTATGCCGCGCAGATGCGAGGGCCAGCGCTCCATCTCCTTCAATCAGCTGCTGTGCGGTGTTCCCCACCGCGGTAAAGCCGGTAAAGGTCTCCTCCGCCCGGTTAGCGGCGCGCTCGACCGAATGCAGGAGTCCAGCGACGGCATCCGCCTGCCCAGACAATTCTCCACTGAGGGTCTCAAAATTGGTAAGAATATGGTTAAAAGTTTCTACATTTTCGTGCGAGAGCAGGGCGTTGGCATTGGTGAGAAGCAACCCCACCCGCCTGACCACATCCTCTCCATTTGCGAGTAACGAGCTCAGGGGCGAGGGCTCGGCGCGTATAATCGCAGGATCATCCGCATCGCTGTGCAGCAGTGGACTCTGGGGCGTCCCGCCACTGAGCTGGATACTCATACTGCCGGTGATATTGACCAGAGTAAGTGAAGCGGTGGTGTCTTCTCGTATGGGAATATCGCGGTCGACACGTATCTCAGCCCGTACCAAACGCGGATCGTCCGGGTCGAGACCGAGCTTGACCACATCTCCAACCTTGATTCCGTTATACAGCACCGAATTACCCTCGGATAGCCCGCTGACCGCCTGACTGAAACATACAACATACCGGGTATATTCGCGGTCACCATCTGAATCCCTGAGCCACATGGCAAAGAGCAACGCCGCGGCGACACTGAGCACTACAAATAAACCAATTAAAACATGATGAGCTTTTGGTTCCATATCAGGCATCCTTTACTGCAGCGGTCGTTTGCGCCGCACGTCCGCGCGGGCCGTGGAAGTATGCTTGTACCCAGGGGTCATCAGTAGCGGCCACCTCATCCAGAGTGGCGGCAACCAGTACCCGCCGCTGCGCCAGAACCGCAACGCGATCGCATATACTGTACAGGGTGTCGAGATCATGGGTCACGAGAAATACGCTGATCTCTAAAGCATCCCGCAGGGTAAGGATCAACTGGTCAAACGCCGCCGCCCCGATGGGATCAAGCCCGGCGGTGGGTTCGTCCAGAAACAGCACCTCCGGATCCAGCGCCAGGGCGCGCGCTAAGGCCGCACGCTTAATCATCCCTCCTGAGAGTTCCGCAGGGTATTTGAGCGCCGCATCAGGTGGCAACCCGGCCAGAGCCAGCTTCAGGCGGCCGAGGTGTTCGGCATCCACACGGGGCAATCCAGCGTGTTCAATAAGAGGCAGGGCGACATTTTCCTGCAGATTCAAGGAGCTGAACAGCGCTCCACGCTGAAACAGCACCCCGAAACGCCGCTCCACCCGGGAACGCTCTGCACCGGAGAGCTGCTGCATATCCTCCCCGAAGATCGTCACCGAACCGGCGTCAGGGTGCAGCAGTCCAACAATACTGCGTAATAACACCGACTTCCCCGAACCAGAGCCTCCAACTACGGCGAGGATTTCACCGGGATACATGTCCAGATTCAGGTTTTCATGCACCACATGGGTCCCGAATCGATTCCCGAGGTTGCGCACCCGAATAAGCGGTTCTGGCGTAGCGGTATCGAACGATCCCGTTTTTGTCATCACCACCCCATCTGCATGAAAAACAGTGCCGCGATGGCGTCGAGCAAGATTACCATAAAAATCGACTGCACCACGCTTGAGGTGGTGTGCTCCCCTACGGACTGGGCGCTCCCACTCACTTTAAACCCCTCCAGACACCCGATAACGGCAATAACACATGCAAAGACCGGCGCCTTTACGATCCCCACCACAAAATGGGTAAGGGAGATGTCACGTTTAATGATACTGACAAATTGCAACAAAGAGATATCCAGCGAGACCACACACACCACCGCTCCGCCCGCAATACCACTAAGCATACCGATAAAAGTCAGCGCCGGCAGGGTCACACACATGGCCATTACGCGGGGCAACACCAGCACCTCTATCGGATCCAGCCCCAGGGTGCGGATAGCATCGATCTCCTCGTTGGCCTTCATGGAACCAATCTGCGCGGTAAAAGCACTGGCGGTACGTCCGGCGAGCATAATGGCCGCGAGGAGCACCCCAAATTCGCGCAGAAACGCAAACGCCACCAGATTGACCGTATAGATGGTGGCGCCAAAATCCTCTAGAATCGTCGCTCCCAGAAACCCCGTCACCGCACCGACCAAAAAGGTAAGCAATGCCACAATGGGGACCGCATTGGGGCCAGTCTGCTGGATATGTGCCACCATAGAGGTGATCCGCCATCTGCGCGGCCGTACCAGTGTCGTAGCCATAGTAGCAAGGGTCAAGCCGGCAAAACCGAACAGCTGCCACTGCTGGCGCAGCACCGCTTGAGTCCGCTGCCCGACTCCGGCCAGAAACAACAGCAGCAACGGGGCTTCTTTCTGGGGCGGGGCCAGAAAATCAGCCATGGTTGCCGCCACCGCCTGCAACAGACGCCGGCGCTCCGGGGCTAAATCCTGCACAAGTGCATCGCTTTGTTCCAGCCAGCGCTGCCCCAGAAGATCCAACAGGACGGCGGCCCCGGCGGTGTCGAGCGCCGCTATCCCGCCAAGGTCGATGGAGCGCTCCTCCCCTGCCTGTGCTACGAGGCTCCGCGCTGCCGCGACCTCTGTGCACAGTTGCTGATAGTGTTGCAGGATCCAGGCTCCGCTGATTATCAGACGCTGCCCCTCTCTCTGCACTCTACCCGGCTGTCCCCCCTGCTGCGCCTTCAACCTCGCCTCACCCCCCAAATATAAAAATCCAGATGAAACCCAATTGATACAGGGGCTTCGACATGGGTGTCAATATGTTTCGCCCGGCACTCCCGCGCGCCCACTTTGCTCCACCCCTTTACTCCCGCGGATATCCTTTGCTATTGTGCCCAGATAGGTTAAATTTCGACAAGCTACCTATATACTTCTATGCCACTGTAGAATTCCACCCCAAAGGATGAAACCAGATGTTCATGTCGCACATGCCCACCCCATGCGCACCTTCCAAGCAGCGCGCCGGAACACCACCTGGTGACCGGAGAAAAAACAAAACCAACCAGGCCGTTCTTTTTCTCTGTAGCATGGTGTTCCTGATTCTAGCATGGGGTGGTAGCATGGCAACTCCCAGCTTTGCAGACCCCTTCCCGCCGGATAATCTTCCTCCAATATTGCAACCCTGGTGCGCTTGGGTTCTGGCTCAAGATGAAGATATAAACTGCGCCCTGACCTGGAATGAGACGGAAAAACGCCAGTGCACCTGGCCGAGCCAGCTGCAGTTCAATGCCGATTCAAGCGGAGCAGAATTTACCCTGCAGGGATATCTGGGGAAAAAAGGGTGGGTAATTCTACCGGGATCGCCGCGCTACTGGCCGCAGAATGTCACCAACGGCGGAGAAGAAGTCACCATATTGCGCCAGCAGCAGCGCCCGGCGCTGTTGCTGGAAGCTGGTTCCTTCACCATCCGGGGTCGCCTGGTTTGGGATCACCTCCCGGATTCTATCCCCCTCACCCCTGATGTCGCGTTGCTTGACCTCAAACTTGATGGAGAGCCTGTTGCGCTCCCGGCATACAGCCGCGGGCAGCTGCAACTGCGCCAGGATCACCCCCTAGTGCAGAGTGTCGAGGACGAGGTTAAGTTTCAGGTTTTTCGCCTTCTGGAAGACCGCATTCCACAAATTCTTACCACCAGGATAAGGCTGCAGGTATCGGGCACTGAACGTGAAATTCTCACCTCCAGCGTGCTGCCTGCCGGATTCGCAGCGCTGGATATTAACAGCGCTATCCCGGCACGCCTGGAGAGTGACGGGCGTCTGCGCCTGCTGGCACAGGCCGGGGAGTATGAAGTAGAGATCCGCGCCAGAGCCGTCGCCTCCCCGGGTAAACAGGAATCCTTCCGCCGCCCCGCTCTCAACGGGCCCTGGGCCGAAGATGAGCTGTGGAGCATCGAACGCCACGCCGAACTGCGGTCTATCTCCATCAGCGGCGCGCCGGCACTGGATCCGGCACAGACAGATATTCCCCCCCAGTGGCGCCATCTACCTGTGTACCTGATGCACCCGGATACCGTGCTTGAATTTACCCAACACCACCGTGGCGCTGAACCTGCCCCATCTGACCGGCTCAGGGTCCAACGCGAGGTGTGGCTCGATTTTGGCGGAACCGCCTACAGCGTCAAGGACAACATTAACGGCGAACTGGGAGCCAGCTCCCGGCTGGAGACCGGACCGGAACTTAAGCTGGGGCGGGTTAAAATGAACGGCCAAGAGCAGTTCATCACCCGCCTGCATGAAACTGGGGCTGCGGGGGTCGAAGTGCGCCAGCAGCAGTTGAAGCTGCAGGCAGACAGCCGCATTACCCCTGCCCAAATCTCCACTATCCCCGCCTTTGGCTGGAAATTCAGTCCAACAGAATTGCACACCCGACTCCATCTTCCCCCCGGCTGGCGGGTACTGGCGGCGTCTGGAGCTGACAACACCTTCGGGACGTGGATCCAGCAGTGGTCGCTGCTTGATCTGTTTATCGTCCTCCTGCTGAGTCTGGGGTTCGGCCGCATGTGGGGCTGGCAGTATATGCTGCTGGCGTTGGGCGGACTTATTTTGACCTATCAGGAACCAAACGCGCCGCAGTTTATGTGGCTCCACCTTCTTGGCGGGGCGGCGCTGTTGCGCGTAACTCCGCCCGGACGCCTGTACCGTCTGGTTCGCATCTATACGGGAGGCGCGGCGCTGGCGCTGGCGGTACTGTTGCTGCTCTTTGCCACGCAGCAGATGCGCACCACTATCTATCCCCAGCTGGAACCTTTGCCGCCTCAATACTCTGGCAGGGATCACCCGACAACGGAAAATGTGCTGCATGACAGTGTGGTTAAGGAGCGCGCGTATTCAGAGTCACAGCTACTGGGCGCTACCGCCGCGCCACGCTTGATGCAGAAAACCGTCCCGTACCCGGAATATACCGAGGGGCTGGAAACCCAGACGGGTCCGGGCATTCCAACCTGGGAATGGCGCAGCGTCACCTTTGACTTCAACTCCGGGGTGGAACCGGATCAACGCCTGCGCCTGGTGTATTTAACCCCATCCATGACCAGGGGATGCCTTGCTGGAGGGGTGCTGCTGCTTTTAGGCATGTTTGCCCGCCTGGGTTCGTCCCTGCGCAACAACGGCAAGAGCAGTGACGGCTCCGGAACTAAAACACCGCCGCGGGAAAAGTGTGCCCGGCGCATCAATCTACTCCCGCATACGCTGCTAAGCACTTGGGTAATGCTGACATCCATGGTGGCTATGTTGGCCATCCTGCCACCCCCGGCAGATGCGCGCAGTGGCGCCGACTTTAACGCCGATTTCGCCATAGTTGGAGCAGATGGCCGCACCGATCAGGGCGGGCTGATTCCATCCACCGAACTGCTGGAGGAGTTGCACCGCCGTCTGACCCTGCCGCCTGCTTGCGCCCCCGACTGTGTCGCGCTCCAGCAGATAAGGGTCACAATCTCTGACGAAACCCTCAGCATTGAACAGTGGCTGCACAGCGCCACCCTGAGTGCGGTGCCGCTAGCCTTTCCGCTGCAGGAACTCCAGCCGCACCAGATCGATTCAACCCGCGCCAACGAGCTGTTTTTGCTCCGCAGCGCGGATACCCAGCTCTGGGCTCGAGTCCCCGCCGGGCTTACCCACATTACCCTCAAGGCGATAATCCCCGCGGGGCTGAATCAATTAGACATTCCGCTGCCGGTACCGGCGGGGAGCATTCATCTCGCCACCGGTCCCTGGGAGGCGGTGAATAAACTCACCGGCAACGTCAACACCATCAGCCTCAGACGTCCCAGCGCTCATCTGCCGGCGGGGGAAGCCGCAGCGGAATTCGCCCCAGAACTCCCGCTGTATGTCGAGGTTAAGCGGCGCCTTGATCTTGGCGTGGAGTGGCAGGTTGAAACCACCCTTACCCGCTTGAGCAAGAAGGGGAGTGCCGGGGTAATTGAGGTGCCCCTGCTCGAACATGAACAGATCACCACTGCGGGGATAAAAACCCAAGAGCGCCAGGCGCTGGTAGAGTTTGGCCCTGAGACCGAAAGGGTGCGGTGGAGATCGAGCTTGGGCATGCACAGCCCAATCCGGTTAGAGGCCAGAGGATCCAGCCAGTATCATGAAGTCTGGCAGCTCGAATTGAGCCCCCTGTGGCACGCACAATATGCAGGCACACCGCTGATACACACCTATCAAAACGGACGCTGGCTGGCACAGTGGCAGCCGCGGGACTACGAACAGCTGCAGGTGGATATCCTGCGGCCCCAGGGGGTACCGGGGCAACACATCACCGTGGAAGGGTGTACCCTGAACCACACGCTGAGCCACAGCCCGAACCATACCGGCAGCGCACAGCAGCGCAGCGAATCGAATCTGCGTCTGAAAATTCGCAGCAGTATGGCCACGCGCCACAGCATAACCTTGCCCGCATCCGTTGTCGAAGTGCGTCAGGTGCGCATCAACGGCAGAGATACGCGCATAGAACAGCAAGGAACTGAGCTCACCGTGCCGCTGCAGGCGGGGTTGCAGCAGATTGAGATACGCTGGAGCAATCAGCAGCTACCAGGGCAGATCCACAAAACGCCCCGGATAGATCTTGGCGCGCCCGCGGTTAACCTCGATCTCAACTTCACCCTGCCCCAGACGCGCTGGATTCTGTTTACCGGTGGCGCCGGCCTGGGACCAGCGGTCTTGTTCTGGGGGGTGATCCTGGTCAGCGCTGTGGTATCGATCCTGCTGGGACGCTACGCCCCCACTCCGCTGCGCTGGTGGCACTGGTTTATTTTAAGCGCGGGCTTAAGTCAGGCACCGCTGTCGGCGCTACTCCTCGTGGGGCTGTGGCTTATTCTGCTCGGAATACGGCGAAACCATGGCGCCTCCATCCACAACCCGGCCGCCTTCAATGCGCTTCAATTGGGCCTCGGGGTTCTGAGTATCTGCGCCATGCTCGCCCTGATTACTGCGGTGCAGCATGGCTTGCTGGGGCTGCCGGAAATGCAGATAGCAGGGAGCAACTCCAGTGCGTGGAATCTGCACTGGTATCAGGATCGCAGCACGGCGGTGATCCCCTCAGTCTGGGTACTTTCAGTCCCCATGCTGGTGTACCGCATCCTGATGCTCCTGTGGGCGCTGTGGCTGGCCATGGCTCTGCTGAGGTGGATGCGTTGGGGCTGGGGCTGCTTCAGTGCGGGACAGCTCTGGCGTCCGCTGCAGCGTCGCTCTACCACTACAAGGGTACCGCCACAGCGCGCCACCCCCAAAGGTGACAGATGAAAACGCCCTTTTGCGCTTCGATGCTGACGGCGCTATGCCGACAACATGTGGGAGAAATTGTCCATGGAACAGCTTGAACAGATAACACGCACCATTGCGTTAAGTATGGGGGCGGCATGGGCCAGCGGCATCAATCTCTATGCCACCATTCTGATGTTGGGGCTGCTGGGCAACTCCGGCGCTATTGTCCTGCCTGAAACCCTGCAGATTGTCCAGGAACCGCTAGTGCTCTGGGCCAGCGCCTTTATGTACGCGGTCGAGTTTTTTGCCGACAAGATTCCTGGGGTTGATTCAGGCTGGGACAGCCTGCACACCTTTATCCGCATTCCGGCCGGGGCCGCGCTGGCGGCGGCGGCGGTAGGTGATGTCAATCCGGCGGTGGTGCTGGCTGCCGCGCTGGTTGGTGGGACCCTCACCGCGGCAACCCATGTCGGGAAAAGCGGTTCACGCCTGCTCATCAACACTTCCCCTGAGCCGGTGAGCAACTGGGGGGCTTCCCTCGGCGAAGACCTGGCCGTGATCGGAGGACTGTGGGTCGCCCTTACCCATCCGGTGGTGTTTTTGCTCGGGTTGCTTGTGTTTATCCTGTTACTTGTCTGGCTGCTGCCGAAACTCTGGTACCTGATTAAGGGTATATTTTCTACCCTGTGCAGATGCTTCGGACGCACCAAAAACACCCCCGCACCAGAACCGCTATCTCCCGTGCGTGCACGGGAGATACAGCAGATTCAGGACGTCGAAATAATCGACCCGGATAAGGACTGCACTCATGGATAACTTTATGCGCCGCTTCATCACTACCGCCCTGTGTATGGGCTTGATCCTGTTCTTCGCCGCCCTCAGCAAAAACAGCTGGGAACGCGCCATCGCCCTTGCGGTTATCGGCGGGTTTTTATTTGGCGCTTTGGTGGCGCAGCTGTGGGGTGCGTATGAATACTTTAAATCCAAACGGGACCCAAAATAGGGTAAAAAAGCGGCACCGCAACTTAGCAATAGTTACCGGTTGGGGCGGGTTAAATATCGCGCCCAGCGCACTGCACTGCGTTCGGGTCGTGGGCATGGCACGGGGTAACCCCGTACAGCAGACCACACTGTGGGCACAGACTTGCGTAGGTCTGCATCGTAAAAACGCTCCCGCAGCCTTCGCAGGTAATGCTTAACTCAGCGGGCATGTTCTGGGTGTCAAAGCCCATCATGCGCAACTTGCGGATCACATCTGCTCCTGAAGCGAAGTTCCCGCTGCATCCGGCGTGGCCATCGTGCATAGTTTTTCTCCTGTAAATAACGTGGTTAAAGTTTCCGGGTTTTTCAGAGCTGCTCTAACGTCTCGCCATTGCGAATCCGCTGACGCAGCTCCATCATGAACCGGTCCATCCGTTCAAGTTCTATCAGGTTCGCCCGTTCCGCCGCACTGGTATTAATCACCTGCTTAATCCCTCCGTTGCTGATCACCAGGCGTTTCTCCCCCAGCAGGGCCAGAATCGGATCATGGGTGGCGATAAGGACGATCTTCTCTTTCTGTACCAGAAGTTCCAGCGCTTTTTTGCGCTCAATGCCGGCGTTTTCAATCTCATCAATGAGCACTACCGGCGACGAACTTAAGATGGCGATATCCGCAATCATCAATGCACGCGACTGCCCGCCACTCAAAGCGGTGATATGGGTCGTGGGGGCAAAGGGCTCTCCCGCCAGCGCGTTGGCCAGATCCTGCACCTGTTCAATCTTCTGTTCCAGGTCAGGAACGAAGCGGCTTTCCCCATGGACCCGAATAAATTCCTCCACCGTAAGATCCATGACAAAATTCATATTCTGTGACAGCTGCGCCACCAGTTTGTGGCGGGTGGAAAAGCGCCACTTCGGATCTGGTTGCGCACCATTCAGGAGAATATGTCTGCCGGTCGGGGTGTCCCCCTGCGCCACCCATTCGATGTCGGCAAGGAGCCTGCTCTTCCCCGACCCCGTCGGCCCGACGATAGACACGATCTGTCCGGGGACAAGCTCGAGCTCAAACGCTTCGGCGTGGCCGTTTTTATCCCGCCCCGGCAGAATGCGAATCGAACGCACTCGGCTGTCATCCGCGTCCAGTGCTTCAATCCCAGTCACGTAATCCTGCAGTGCGGTTCGAAGTTGCGCCTGGGTCATCCCCAGGTGCTCAATCTGTGTAGCGGACAGCGAGGCGAGCAGATTATCTACATCCCCCGCATACTGTGTGACTTCAAGCCCGAAGGAGGTAAAAAAATCGCTCAACTCCGGCATCTGGGCACACAACTGGTTGAGCGGAGTGGTAAACAGTTCGGCCTGCTTCATGGTTTCGGCCCCTCCTCTTTCCCAAGTTGAATCTTGCGCACGTTCCCCATCTGATACTGCTTGCCTATCCGCTTCTCTCCCAGACAGTATGAACACAGCGCGGCAGGCATGGAATAGCGCAGGGAAAACCCTTGCAGGTTGTCGGTCTCCGGCGCGGCGTAAAATACGGTGCTGAGCTCATACGCGCCCTGACCGGTTATTCCGTTGATATGCATGGTCAGCGCCGAGGGGTTGACCTGCACCACGCGGGAGGCAAACACTTCCCGCTCCGCTTGAGAGACGATATCGCCCTTGGTTATAACCACCACGTCCGCAGTCTTCAGCATCGGGCCGATCTTTTTCGGGGTGCCGATACCGCTGAGGTTATCGATGACACACACGGCGGTGATCCCTTCGATGTGGGGCGAACAGCGGTTACACAGCCCGGCACTTTCGCTGATCAGCACGTCCAACTTTTGGCTGTGCCCCCACTCAAGGCATTCTTCCACGTTGCTGACAAAAAAGTGATCCGGACACAACGGCCCCGCAAGCCCCTTGCGCACCGGAACACCATGGCGCGCATACAGCACATCATCATCGGTGGCGAGACAATCGAACTTCACCACCCCCACCCCGATGCTGCGTTGCTGCATGGCCTTGATCACCTGCAGAATAACCGCAGTTTTGCCAGAAGATGGCGGCCCAGATACAGTGATAAACTTCATCGCAATACTCCATAGTTTTTGCGTCTGTTTTTATTCTTCAACCCTGCCACGCGTGTAGTTCTAAGCCCCTGCGCGAAAAGCGGTATGAAATACTTCGTCCAGCTGTTTGATCCGCGCGGCGACATCCCCGCTGTAGATGTAATCCCACCCGAGCCACTTCCACTTCGCATTAGCGGGCAAGTTATTCTCAACCTGCGGGTTCAGGGAGGGAAACCGCCCCTGCTGCGCCAGGATGGTTCCCACCTCATCCCCGGCTAAAAACTCAGCCAGTGGAGCAATCGCCTTGTGCTGCGCCGCGCGTGCAAGCATGAAGATAGGACTTATGATCGCGCCATCCTCAGGCCAGACGATCTCAACGTCGGGGATATTCTGCGCCATCCGGGTGAAAAAATAGGGCATGATGGTGACCGCAGGCTTGCGCTTTGATTCGCCCTGCCCCATCTGAGCCGGATGCATCGACTCCAGCATCGAGCGCCCCAGGCGTTCAATCCCGGCCGTACCAAACTCCTTGTGCAACGTAAGCAGCATAGCATTGAAGAGGTCAAAATCCGCCGTCGGCAGCGCCACCTTGCGCTCAAACTCCGGCTGGAGCAGAGCTTCCCAGGTGCGGGGTACTTCTGTATCCAGTTCTCTGAGGTCTACCATAAATACCGCTGGCACCACCGCGATTATGGAATAATGCCCCCGTGGATCCACCATATCCAGCCCATTGAAATCATTGTTAATAGCGGAGTAATCGATGGATTGAAACGCCCCTGCCGCGCTGTATTGTCCAATCCCTTCCGGGTCAAAAAAGGTGTCAAACCCGGCCGAAAGAAAGATATCCGGCAGCTCCGCTTCCGTTGTGGCGGCATGAATCTCCTCTTCTATCCACTCCGCCCCGCCCGATGCCGCCCTGAACCTGGTGGAAATTTTCAGGCGGCTGCTTGCAGTATAATCGGTGACAAACCTGTCGACCGCTTCAAGGAGCGGCACCCGCACCGGACACGGGAGCAGCCCCGCCACCTCGATATCGGCATCACCTGCGTGGTTTTCCACCGGCGCAGTAATATCGGCGCGCTGGGTCTGTGCAACAATTTTTTCATGCAACAGCTTCTCAAACGTCTCCACTGCAAACCCTTTGCGTTTCAGCGCGGTCTCAAGCTTCATGAACCGCCCCACCTTTTGCAAGTAATCGGGGTCAGTCAACTCTTTAAGGTCATTAGCAACAAAAACAGCCTCAGTTTCGGGCCATTCCTGCAGAATCTGCTGTATAGTCATGCTCGAATTCGGCAATTTCAAGGTCATTCTCCCTCAGGTGGTAATTGATGCCTGAATTGATGTTAAGCGCATGAAAGCGCTATGTGTAACATAATGATAGGCAACAAGTAGCATAACCACGCTGCCGCGCAATTGATGCGGCTCAATTTTCGTACCGATGACCGTATAAATTTGCAGCACTACACTCACAGCACTACACGAACATAACCATCATAATCTATCCCTCTTGAGTAAATAAGAGGGTAGATACTTGCATAGTTTCTATTGCGGATAAACATCTGATTGTACTAGTAATTTTTGCTTGAGAGGCGATATAAATTCTCTCTATATGGGTAGATACTTTGCCGGGTTATGAATCCAGATTTTTCTAGGTCAGAAGCCTGGATCCCCGACAGAAACATTCGGGGATGACGGTCTTAGATTGGCACGTGAATAGTTACCAATTGGGTGGGTGTCAAATAAAAAAAGCCCCGCTCTCGCATAACGCGGAGCGGGGCTTGGGGTGGTTATCCTTTGCCGCAGGCTTTGTAAAAGACTTTCCTTTAACTCCGGCCTGCCTGGCCATGGATTTGATTATGTCTTGCCCGAAGGGTGCAATGTGTTTGGAGACCGTTACCTTGTAAAGGTGGCCGTTTTCTACCTTGCGCCATTGTTCGTGCCCGGTTGCGCCTTTGGGCTGGAGTTCGAAGCCGAGCTTTTTGAGGCCTTTGACCACATCACGATAATTCAGAGGCGGGTTTCTGGAACTCAATGAGCAGACCTGAAGGTAAGCGGGAGGATGGTGTTAAACGGCTTTATGCCGTTTCTTGCACAGCACCCGAGTTTAAACCAGTAATACTTGAGCCAGAAGCCAAGCGGGGCGCGACGGGGCAACAGCTGGTCGGCGTACTCCCTGTCTTCACCTTCCATTATATCGTGCAGGTAGGAACCTATCATTTCATCAAGGCGGGCCTTAACATCTTCGAGGCTGTCGCCCTGCGCTGCCAGATTCAGATCCAGACAGAAGGCCTGCCAGACTTCCCCTTTTTTCTCCGCGTAGCACCGCACGACCAAGTTACGTGGTTTCATGCCGGCACCCCTTTCTCTGTTCGACGAAAATGTAGACATAAATGCATAACCTACACTTTGCCAGCTTTATGTTCAGGTGTCAATAAACATTGGGCGCACTGTATGCAGCTTCGCGGCACAAAAAAACCCGCTCTGTGCATGTTGCAGGCGCGGTTTTTTTGTGCCCGGAGAAGCCGGCAAATCCGGTCACCTGGGAAAAACGGGGAACCGGGGTCGGACCAAGCTAACTAGCTGTAATCAAAACAATTAAGTTCAAAACAACGTGACTTTTGGGCCTTAGAAGCATCTTTTGCTGATTTAAAAGCGTACTTTAAGGAAATTGTTGTGGCTAGAACAAAGACACCACATCCCCGGTCAGGTCAAGTCCGAAATGTGCTGTAAATTCTCTCCGGTCATTGACGTTTTTAGCTTGCTAGGGCAACCGTCTTGCTCCCCTGGCTAGCTGTTATTTGGGCTTCTGCCCACTCCTTAAATTCATCCAT
>Ga0265295_1000575_pt1 | contig 72901 bp, 53 predicted proteins | sample Munlansysbiofilm_FD_192503 | JGI IMG/M metagenome (GOLD analysis project Ga0265295, IMG submission 192503) | Leachate microbial communities from a municipal landfill in Southern Ontario, Canada - Methane capture system biofilm | ecosystem: Engineered > Solid waste > Landfill > Unclassified ...
TCACCATGCGTAGAGAACTGATAGAACTCTTCGGGAAGAAGCCCTCCGTGGATCTGGACCTGGACAAAGTCCCGCTGCTGCTGCGTGACTACATCAAACTAACCTCCAAAAGCACCGACTGCCATCCTGGCCTGTTGATCAGCGCCTGGCTGCCCCACATCGCCGTCAACCTCGGCAACCGGGTCTTCATGCTCTCCAACTCCAACCGCATCTATCCGAACATCTGGAGCTGCCTGCTTGGACCTTCCTCCATTTCGCGGAAAACCACGGCCATCACCTACGCCGGATACACCATCAGACCGCACGAGGAGCTCTACGAGGACATGCCCCTGGACGTGTACGAGGCGGAAACGCAGCTGCTCTCCAACGTCACCTACTCCAAGATGCTCTCAATGCTGTCCCTGAACGGCACCCGGCTCTTCATCCACCACGAGCTATCCGCCTGGCTGGCCGAAATGAACAAACACTTCAATTCCGGCTATAAACAGACAATCACGGAGCTCTACGACGGCGTTTCGAAGACCGTGAGCAACCAAACCAAGACCGAGAGGATCCGCAAACCCGCCCTGAGCATCTCCACCGCCACCACCGAAGCCTGGATGTACCGCAACATCCGCGAAAACTCCGACCAGCTCGGCGGCTTCCTCCAGCGCTTCATCTACTTCGTGGTGCGGGACATCAACCTCGAGGACATCGACCTCGATACCAAGGAAGGCGAGGACCTGGAGGAACGTTTGGCCATTTACGAAGGCATGTTCAAACACTTCCGCGCCATCCCCGGCTCCCACAGGATCAGAATGTCCGATGAGGCCGTCGCTTTGCGGGATTCGCTCTACAAGGCCCAGTACAAGACCTGGTTCGCCAAAAACAACGACGACCTTATGAGCTACTTCACCCGCATCTATGACGGCTATTTCTACAAGTTCTGCGCCATCTTCAGCCTGGTGGAAATCTGGGAGGAGCTAGGCGAGGCCATCCAGCGTGGCTGTTGCGAACGCTTCTTCGAAGGCCTCCGCGTCTCCGAGGAAACCGCCGCCCAATGCCTCTACCTCTGTGATTTCTACTTCGCCAACACCATCCCCTTCCTGGAGATCGTGAGTGAACAGGATAAGCTGTCCGGAGAACGGAAACTGGTCGAACTGCTGGTGAACAAGTACAACGGGAAAGTAAGCCATACAGCCCTGATGAACATGTCGCACATGAAGAAGCGGGAGTTCAAAGAGTGCATAGAGTCATTAATTGAGAGAGAAGCCATAACCGTCGATACATTCCAGGCCAGAAACTACCATAATACCAAGTACTACATCCTGGCCGAGGAGATCCTCAAGTCATTTCAGTCAACCGGCTGAAATCCATGAACATACCAGCATGAGGGCGGTTTCGGCCGCCCTTCTTTTTGGAGGCAAAAAAGCAGTGTGGTTTTAGTTCCCGCTTTTTTGCTTCTCGTTGAATGACAGCAGGTTAGGAGGCAAAAAAGCAAAAATCACCTCTCTTATATATATCCAGTTTCAGGCCCCCCCCCGTGCTGAAATCCCCGCATAGAGGTGTTGATGCTAATGTAGTTTTATATATTATATAATATATTACTATTATATATATATTATATCTATATACATCTTATACATCATCTTAGCATATCCTTCTATCTGATCCAGCTCTAAAACTTCTCTATATGTATAAGAGACCCCTTTTTTGCTTTTTTGCCTCTTAACTCATTGTTATACAATCATAAGCAAACAAGCAAGCTACTAAACAGCTTTGCTTTTTTGCCTCTCGTTTCTTCTCAAAAGCCCCGCCAGGGGCGATATAACGATAGCGAGGGTGTGAAGTGACCGGGGTCCCCGCGGAGGAGCGAAGCGATGCCGTGGGGCGGGAACGCAACCCCTCGAACCAGTACCAAAACCAATATCTGAGCCCCTTGTGGGCGACATACCCCAAATCACCTGTTCTGTCGCCTCTGCGAGGCTTGGTGTTTGTATGGCCTCATACGAGGGGCTACGCTTCGCTCCGCGCCCTCGCTATCGTTCTGCCGCCTCTGCGAGGCTTGGTGTTTGTATGGCCTCGTACGAGGGGCTACGCTTCGCTCCGTGCCCTCGCTATCGTTCTGCCGCCTCTGCGAGGCTTGTCTTTGCCAACCACCCGCCCCAAACTGTCATTCCGGGATGGGGGCTTCAGCCCCCGGGGCCCAGTCGGGGTCCTCGCCGGACAACTTGTTGGCCGGTGGGGTGATTCGAATCCAGGCCTTGCGGGAATAGCCCACAGAGGGTGTCGATCCAGACTGCGTCTGCATCGACACCGCCTTTGTCTGACAGCAGTTTGTATTTGCCATCTGGATTCCGGGACCCCGGCGTTAAAACGCCACCCCGGAATGACAGTCCGGTTTGAACCCGTACAACCAATCAGCGTGAACCCTTTTGTGTAAATTCGTGGAATTCGTGGATAAACTCCTCTGTCTCTCTGTGCCTCTGTTTTTATTGATCCGCGTAAATCATAATAATCCGCGTCATCTGCGTTCTATTCTTCTTTTTCCGTGACGAATCCCTCTTTTGTTACCCACTATATATAGGGGCTCTCTGTGCCGCTTCCCATCCACATCCCATTCACTTCCCGCTGACTTCCCAACGCTTCAATGGGAACTGAACGGGAGGCGGGCAAGAGGTTGACACGCAAGCTGTAAGATGGAAAAAACAAACAGAAAAAACAGAGGCACAGAGACACAGAGAAATGATCCGCGTAAATCATAATGATCCGCGTCATCAGCGTTCTATTCAATTCGTGCGAATTCGTGCCATTCGTGGACAAATACAAAGGAGGAAAAACATGAAAGTCTACTTCAAAAACATGCTGCAAGCCTATCACGGCGCCTGCGACGGACTGATCTACTACTACAATCCCCGGCTCAACCGCCTGCTGGTGAGGCCGCACGTGAAACCCCGGCTGAACGAGAACAACCGCCGCTTCGCCGCCATCGCCCGCAACCTGAAGCGGATCGCGCCTTCCCAGGCCTTCATCACGGACATGACGGTTTACACCGACATCCACAGCCGCCACGCCAGGGAAGGAGACCGTATCTACAGCACCTGGTACAGCGCCTTCCTCAAAATGATGTACGCGCTGCAGGCCTCGGATCCCGGCATCGACCTGGAATTTCTGGAGCGGGTCCACATCGAAGCCAACGACCTCCCCTGCCGCAGCGTCAAACGCGCCGTGTCAGCGGGATTGCTTGAGCCTGTGCCAGGCTATGAGCTGCTCGACAAGCTGATGTGAGGAGGATAAAGAAATTAGCCGGAGTTATCTACTCCGGCTAATTCTATATTTAGTCTGAATCCATCAATAAGTCATCAGGCTACGATTGACAGATAGGTAGCTGATATTCTAATACTCTGCCTCTATGATAAATACAGCTGATTTGAAATTCTCCACCATTGAAGATAAGTTCGTTGACGCCTGGCTTTTTTTCTCCATTACAATGTTTTCGTCCAACAATTCAACCAGATTTTTCAAGTATGATATCTTGACTGCGTATGAGACATTTTCTGCGTTCTCAATTTTTGCGTTGACGATCCCGATTACATTCCCACGAGAATTGAACAAAGGCCCCCCGCTGTTACCAGGTTGGGCGGGGGCGCTGATTTGATAGCTTGACACATCGCCCTGATATCCAGTTACTGAGCTTATGATCCCATTTGTAACCTTGATCTCATTCCCCATTACTTTTGTTAAGGGGTATCCCATGCAAAACACAGATTCACCCGTTTTGTTTGTTGTATCTTCAAATCCATATGGTATTCTCATTGTATTCATAGTACCGGCCAATCCTGGAACTTTCAAAATACAAATATCGTTTCTCTCATCTGATAACTCAATAGTCGCAGATAACCGAGACTGACTACCATCGTTAGAAATCACATAAACATTCTTGGAATTTTTCACAACGTGCAGATTGGTGGCCACATAACCGCCACCGCTGATTAAGAATCCAGACCCCACGGATGTTTCATAAACAGAAGAAGAGCCCATTTCTTCTGAGTTTGGATAGTCTTTAATATAAGTTGACGAGGTCATTTTTTTATGTTCTTCTTGCATACTGAGCTCAAGAAGCCCTTCCGGTGTTATAAATGCCGTAGAGGGCAATTCCAGTTTTGTATCAGTATAATAGACTATCGAATATACATTGGAGTTGGCTGTTTTTCTCAATTTAACACGTATTTCTCCTTTATACCAAACAAAGTTCTCATCCAAGACTATAGCGTAATAATCGTATTTATCATCTTCAACAGATATTATAGCTATTCTGGATCTGTCAAATAGGGCTTCTCCGCCCATCGCCAGAGGAGACCAAATCCCTTCTATCTGATTTAATCTTAGTAGATTGTTATCCAAATAATCTTTAACTTGATTTATATCCTTACTGTAAAACCTATATTTATCTGATTCAATTTTATCTATATAATTCCTTAGATATCCGATCATTAGATTTTCATCATATCCTTGATAGTATCGTTTTAAGATTGATGTTGCTTGATTGTACATATCTGCCTCTCCATATACGTTGGCAGACACTTTAAACCTCATCACCTCACTAAAATCAGTAGTGCCTAATTGAACTGCTTCCAAGGTTATAAACAAGTTATAAAACTCATCTCCACCGTAGCGGTTGAGATAATAGTTATACGAGCATGTTAGTGTGGCTAGTTTATCGTTCATCTCCATTTTTCCAAATTCATCAAGATCAATGGGAATTATGCCCGCGTTTCTGAAAGCATTCTCAACTTCCGAATTTGGACTAATAAACACCTTGTTATTGTTGTTGAAAACAACTACATATTTGAACCTATTAAGATTCTTGTATGTCATCGGTGGTTTTTCTACATACCCCTGCGATACTGCACATCCAGATAAGAACATAGTCATCAGTACTGTAATGATTATTCCTAGGTAAATCACAATACTTTTCATTGATATCACTCCTTGCGAAAGACAGTTTATGTATTGCTTAAACAAGCATGTCGATCCTTAAACAAGCCTTCCGCAAATCACGCCGCGAAATCTCCGCAGATAAGTTCGGCTTGTTCGATCACCAGGTCGGTGGCTTCCTCGGTTTTGTCCGGGGGATAGCCGTATTTCTTGAGGATGCGTTTCACCATCACGCGCATCTTGGCGCGGGCCTGTTCCCGCACCGCCCAGTCGATGGTGACGTTCCGGCGCACGCTGTCGATCAGCTCCAGGGCGATCTTTTTCAGGGTCTCGTCGCCGAGTTCCAGCACGGCGCTGTCGTTGTTGCCCAGGGCGTCGTAGAAGGCCAGTTCATCGTCGTTCATCTTCAGTTTTTCGCCCCGTTTTTCCGCATCCTTTACCTCTTTGGCGATCTTGATCAGTTCGGCAATGATGGCCGCGGCCTCGAGGGTGCGGTTCTGGTATTTGCGGATGGTTTCGGCCAGCATTTCGGCAAAGGAGCGGGAGAGAACGGCGTTTTTGCGGAAGCGGGCCTTGATCTCGTCGTTGAGAAGTTTTTTCAGCAGTTCCACGGCCAGGTTCTTGTGGGGCATGCGGCGCACCTCCTCCAAAAACTCGTCGGAAAGGATGGAGACGTCCGGTTTTTCCAGTCCGGCTGCGGCGAAAATATCCACCACGCGGTCGCTGGAAATGGCTTTGGAGACCAACTGGGCGATGGCGCTTTCCATTCCCAGGGGATCATGGTCCGCCCCGGAGCCGGAGGATTTGATGACGGCGGCCTTGACGGACTGGAAGAAGCCGATCTCCTCGCGAATTTCCAGGGCGCTGGGATGGGGGACGCTGAGGGCGAAGGCCTTGGTGAGTTTGGCCACCGTTTCCACCAGCCTGGTTTTACCGTTTTCCTGGGCCAGAATGAATTCCTGAGCCGGAGCGATCAGATCCAGCTTGTCCTTGGGTGTTCCCCGCAGCCAGGCGCTCCAGTCGAAACCGTGAAACAGCCGCTGGCATTGTTCGTATTGTTCCATCAGAACGGCCAGGGCTTCGTTCTGGTCGAGGGTGATGGTCCCTTTGCCCTTGGCCTGGGTGTAGGTGGCCAGGGCCCTCTTCAGTTCTTCCGCCAGGCCCAGATAATCCACCACCAGGCCGCCGGGTTTGTCCTTGTAAACCCTGTTTACGCGGGCTATGGCCTGCATCAGGCCGTGGCCGTGCATGGGCTTGTCCACATACATCGTGTGCAGGCAGGGAACGTCAAAGCCGGTGAGCCACATATCCCGCACAATAGCGATCCGGAGAGGATCGGCCGGATCCTTGAACCTCTCGGCGATCTTGTCGCGGCGGTCCTTGCTGCGGATGTGGCCCTGAAACTCGAGGGGATCGGCCGGATTTCCCGTCATGACAACCTTGATGGCGCCCGCGCGGTCATCCGGTGAATGCCAACCGGGACGCAGTTTTGTAAGGGCCTGGTACAGCTCAACGCAGATGCGGCGGCTCATGCAGACGATCATGGCCTTGCCTTCCAGGGTCTCGCTGCGGGTTTCCCAGTGGGCAACGATATCCGCGGCGATGAGATCTATCCTCTTTTGCGAGCCGACCACCGCTTCCAGGGCGGCCCACTTGCTCTTCAGCTTTTCCTTCTCGTCCGGCTCCCGGTTTTCGGTGATCTCCTCAAACTCCGGGTCCAGCTTGGGTTTCTCGGCTTCGTCCAGTTCCAGCTTGGCCAACCGGCTTTCATAATAGATCGGCACCGTGGCGTTGTCCAGCACCGCCTGTTGAATGTCGTAAACGCTGATGTAATCGCCGAACACGGCCCTGGTGTTGCGGTCGGTGAGTTCCACCGGGGTGCCGGTGAAAGCGATGAAACTGGCGTTGGGCAGGGCGTCGCGCATGTTTTTGGCGAAGCCGTCGATAAAATCGTACTGGCTGCGGTGGGCCTCATCGGCGATCACCACGATGTTGCGCCGCTCGCTGAGCAGAGGGTAATCCACACCCACTTCATCGGGCATGAATTTCTGGATGGTGGTGAAGATCACACCGCCGGAAGCCACTTTCAGCAGATTCCGCAGATCGGCGCGGTCATCCGCCTGTTTGGGCGTCTGGCGGATCAGGTCCCGGCAACTGCAAAAGGTGCGGAAGAGCTGATCGTCCAGGTCGTTGCGGTCCGTTATCACCACAATGGTGGGATTTTCCAAAGCCGGATGTTGAACCAGCCTGCCGGCGTAGAAGGCCATAGTGAGGCTCTTGCCGCTGCCCTGGGTGTGCCAGACCACGCCGCAGCGCCTGTCCCCCTGCCGGGATATGGCCTGGATGGTCTTGTCCACAGCCGCGTTCACCGCGTGGAACTGGTGGTAGCCGGCCAGCTTCTTGATGGTGCCGGAGCGGTTTTCCTCAAATACGATGAAATGGCGGATGATGCTAATCAGCCTGGATGGCTCGAAGATCCCCCGAAGCAGCACTTCCATTTTGGAGGTCTCGCTGTTCTCGATCTCCTCGCCGGAGATGGTGCGCCAGGGCATCATCCGCTCCCGGCCGGAACTGAGCGTTCCCACCCGGGCGTCCAGGCCGTCGGTGATCACCAGCAGGGAATTGTAGGCAAAGAGCGAGGGGATCTGGCTGATGTAGGTCTGGATCTGATTGTAGGCGCTCCAGATAGTGGTGTTCGGGTCGGAAGGATTCTTCAGTTCCAGCACCGCGAGGGGCAGGCCGTTCAGGAAGAGCACGATGTCCGGGCGGCGGATGTGCTTGTCCTCGATCACCGTCATCTGGCTCACGGCCAGAAAGTCGTTGTTCTCCGGGAAAGCGAAATCCACCAGCCTGGCCGAGCTGTGAACCGTCTTGCCTTCCAGCCGGTAGGAGACTGGAACCCCCTCCACCAACAGCTTGTGAAAAGCCCGGTTCCTGTCCAGCAGCGAGGGCTGTTTGAGCCGCAAAACCTGATGCGCGGCCTCCGCCAGACAATCCACGGGTAACGTGGGATTGAAGCGGGCCAGCATGGCCTGGAGGGTCTCCAGACGGAGCAACTCAGGAATGTCGCTATCTTCCAGGAGATGGGGATAGGACTTGATCTGATAGCCCAGATCTTCCAGGAGATGCAGGGCTATGGATTCAACGGATTTTTCGAGCATTTTTCTATCCAATTATCACTTAATCACAAACTGTAATCTGAACGACAAAGCACTAGTATCTCATAAACAAGTTTTTGGTGTTGGTTATATTTTGACATCATTGTGTCATGTGTTTGTAATTCTTTTCAACATAATCTTCAGGGATAGGTTCGTTTATTGACCTGATATGGTAAACTATTCTATGACCGTACAAAGATGATTTGCAGCTTCTACTACATAACCTGCACATAAAATATACTGTCACTATTAAAGATAACGCGAAACCAATGTAAACGGCTAAAGGGAAGTTTAGCATCAACGGCTTCTTAATAATAGATACGAGTAAGAACCAGATGAATGTCCAAAAATTGATAATCCCCCATAACGTCATATTGAATAGACTTACAGTCAAATTGATTTTGGAAACCGAGGGAGGTTTTGTTTTACTTGTTATCATTTTCCTCAATTCCTTTTCAGAGTTTGTGCTTTTTAGTGTTTTTTTATTGACTTCGTCTATTGAAAACATGTGTAGCTTATAAGATGGACCCATTATCGAGTTTTCAAGGTAATCAATCTGATATTCCCAATTTTCTTGCCAGTATTTGCTTCCTTTGTTTACGAGGAACCATGCATATGAAAGAAATAGACCCACACAAGAAACAAAGTATAAGACAGCAGTCTGCAATTCTTCCATTGGTTGTTCAATGTCCATTATTTTCATATCTAATGCTATTTTACCAAAAAGCGTCCATATCAAACTAATAAATACCCAAAAGTAGGCCGCCCTGCGCCAATATAGGTTTATTTCCAACTCACGGTTATCTTTAGCGTTTTTAAGAGCTTCTGGTGCTTTTTCTTTTGAAAACCCGATATCAATCATATAAGGTAAAGGATTCTCAAGTGGTACATCCCTTGATTCGCATATGTAATCTCGCATAACTACTCCAATATAGAATACTACTAATCTTGATTTAACGTCTGTTGTTGTCTGATATTTGACAATACAAGTCGCAGGCAAAAATACCATGTATACACTGAAGAGTAAGTAAATCCAACATAAGAATCCACCAGACCATGAGCTATTTCATTCCGCATGTTGAATCCTACAGGATCCGTAAACACAGCTTTCGTCTCGAATAATAGGTCATTATCGAGCACTTGACTTATGTCCTTGTCCTCTAACAACTTGCTTAGGCTTTTTTCTGTCTCAATACCATTCTCATCGGTGAATGTCGTTTTAATACCATTCCTCTTCATCGAAATCCTTACATAGTTTTCAACTTGTGGTGTTAATAAGTGCACCGCAGTAAGAAAATCACTTTCGAATCCACAGTATATTCCTTTGGCCCACAATAACATTCTGTCTTTGGGCACAGCTATGGATAATGAGCACAGGTCTATCATAGTAGACAAAGAGATAAGATGTTCGGCATTCAGTATCTTCAAGGCCGGTAAAATCATGACACTTACAGAGAAAGAAATGTTGTGAGCAAAGTCTTCTAACATCTGAACCCATAAAGCCTTCTTGTTTTGTGGGCCGTCAGGATCGTTTAACGAGATGCCAGATGTTTTGCATACTACTCTTCCATCCCTTGAATAGTGTGTTTTAGAAACCAGGGCTGATAATATGCTATCTTTCATTCTTTCTATAGCTTTTTCACTGTATTCTTGCTCTTTCTGTTGTTCAATAAGGGAAACAAAGGCATAGATTGCATCTGGTAAATTATGTCCTTTAACATGACCTTCAACAGCGGTTAGTATTTCAGTCACGTTCATAGTCGGTGAGGTTATAAGATTCATTTCTGTTGTTGCTTGTTTGTTTGCCCCCTCAATCATTTCATATAGCTCTTTTATTCTATCTTCGCTTACATATTGAATTCGAATTTTTCTTGGGATTTTTCGGTATGCTTCGATAGCTAAATGGTAATATTCTGCAGCAAACATACTACTCGTTGCAGAAGTCCCCTGTTCAACATAAGACTCGGCAATTCTACATTTTATTTCAAACAATCTTGGGTCATTATAGTTTTTTTTCGCAATTAAATCAAAGGCTCGATCCAACAGAGTACGCTCTGAATCTAGTTTGGTTGTATGTGATGATTCTAGAAGTATTTCAATAACTATATCTGTACTGCTTCCAAGACCATTCCTTATCAATAAATCAGACACGATGTCGACAATTCTATGATTCTTAACATTATTTCGAAGTGTCTCAATTAGATAGTCGTGAATTTTGGTAACTCGATCTCTCGTTAAATCTCTATGGATATGACATAAATATATCGCACGTTTGTATGGATTCTCACATTCAAAATAATGTTCGTTTTCTTCAAATCTATAATTCAAATAAGCATCTATAGCTATTAATGCATAATCTGGATTTCTAGGATGCACAATGTACCAACATATATCTGCTATTCTAGACCTCAATCTATAATCGCTGATTTTCGATACTATCTCTTGGAAGAAAGTTATATCCGTTAATAAAAAATCCTCTGGAAGTGCAGACCTCCTGCCCCCCATCGAACAAAAAGGTTTGTAAGGTTCATTAGGGCTCTCCGGTACTAACATCATTGAACTTGCATCTGCTAAAAGCCATAGGACCTTACCTTCCTTTAACTTTCCATTATCAATACATTCTTTGGCAGCATTGGAGAAGTGCTCATGAAAGGAACTAATGTCTTTCTCGTGTAGTCTTTCAATGATCGCGTCCACTCCAGCATTGATATAATCTTCTAAATGAACATCTAGCTTCTCATCATATCTGTATTGTATCATGGGCTTCCTCAGGAGTTATGGAAAAAATGCTCGAATAATAGCGTTCGATTGTTTGATAATATCGACGATTGAGAAACGTTGGTATTCATATAGCATAGAAATGATTTCATTAAAGCGCCATATTTCAACATAGTATTTTTATCAGGAACTACTATATCCATACACCCCATAATATTGTCCCATTTAGCGTATGGTATTGTGCTCCCTTCAGAATGATTAGTAGCATGCTCTATTGTTTTTTTCTGGTTTATAAGCATTAATGCATATCCAACTTCTTGAGGCCGGGCTCGTAGTACAAATGCAGTTGTTCTGGTTGTACCCTCAAATGGTGCTATACAAACTTTATGAAAATACGGCCGCATAGCTCCAAATAAAATGTCCCCTTGATCGAATATTATCAAACTGCTTTGAGCTTTTACACCTGGTAAGGAGTTCCATAAACACAACGTTTTAGGAGATATGCATTCTATGGGGACGTATGGCATTGATTCCTTTCTCTCAGATACACTTACTCTGTTTACAACGTTGTCCACTAATTCTTTTAACTGCCCTAACCTCCATCCTTTTGGAACCAGTCCCAGTTCGGAATCAACCATTTCCCCGCCGGAGGTTTTGTATGGTTTGCCTTCCTCATTGGGGAATTCGAAATCTATGAACCAGTGTTTGAAAAGGGCCTGGGCAATCTCCTCCAGGGTTTTGTTCATCCTGCGGTTGAGTTCGATCTTGTCATCCAGGGTTCCCAGGACCTGGGCAATTTCTTTTTGGGTTTCTATGGGAGGAATATTGATTTCGATTTCCCCAATTACATCAAACGTTATTTGTGGAAATGTGCCTGAACGGCTTTCTGCTTGAGCCTGTAAATAATCAATTGTGGTTTGAGATTTAAGGTATTGATATATATACCGTGTATCATATAATTGCCGGACCCTGAGAACCATTAGCTTTGTAGATACAACATATTTGCTACATTCATCATTCACATAGGCGAATCTTTTGTTTTTTGGCCTTATTTCACTGTACAAGATATCATTTTTACGTATTCTTTTCTTAGCTTGACCGGGAAGATTTTTGGCAGGCATACTTACTCTATTAATAACATAGCCGTCGTAGATATCTGATGTATTCAAAAAAATTGCTATCTCATCAGGACTAGTAAATTTGTAAGTGTCCGACACAGAATCAATTACTTCTCGTAGTTTTACTAACATGTGTTTAGAAGCCCAACTTCTTCAGATTGGCTTTGATCTTTTTTTCCAGCCGGGCGGATTCCTCGAACTGGGCATAAAGTTCCTCGGTCAAGCGCCGCATCTTAGCTTCGAAGGGTTCGCCGTCTTCATCATCCCTGAGCGCCATGCCCACATAGCGGCCGGGGGTGAGCACATGGTTTTGGCTGGCGATCTCCTCCGTGGAGACTGATTTGCAGAATCCGGGGATGTCCTGGTATTCACCCGCGTCTTTGTCTCCCCGCCAGGCGTGATAGGTCCCGGCGATCCTGTCCAGGTCATCTTCTGTGAGTTCCCGGTGGATCTTGTCTATCATCTGTCCCAGTTCGCGGGCGTCGATGAAAAGAGACTCTCCCCGGCGGTCCCGGAAGCGGCCGTTGTTTTTGCCGCGGGAGAGGAACCAGAGGCAGGCCGGTATTGAAGTTGAGTAGAACAGGTTCCCCGGCAGGGCGACCATGCAGTCCACCAGATCATCTTCAATGATGGCCTGGCGGATGGCGCCTTCGCCGGATTGCTGAGAACTCATCGAGCCGTTGGCCAGCACGAATCCGGCCAGCCCCTCCGGGGCCAGATGCCAGAGGAAGTGTTGGATCCAAGCGTAGTTGGCATTTCCTTCGGGCGGAATTCCGTATTGCCAGCGGGGATCCTTGGCCAGTTGGTTTCCGCCCCAGTCCTTCATGTTGAAAGGAGGATTGGCGATCACGAAATCGAACTGGCGGTCCTTATGGAGGTCCTTGAGAAAGCTGTCCCCGTTTTCCGGACCCAGATCGGCCTCTATTCCCCGGATGGCGAGGTTCATCTTGGCCAGGCGCCAGGTGGTGGGGTTGGATTCCTGTCCATAGATGGCAATGTCGCCGATGTGTCCGCCGTGGTCTTCGATGAATCTCTCGCTCTGGACGAACATTCCCCCGGAACCGCAGCAGGGGTCGAAGATCCTCTTACCCGGCACCGGGGCCAGCATGGCCACCAGAAGCTGCACCACACAGCGGGGGGTGTAGAATTGGCCGCTCTTTTTCCCTTCGGCGCTGGCGAATTTGCCCAGAAAGTATTCATAGACCCGGCCCAGGATGTCTTTGGAGCGGTTTTCCTTTTCGCCCAGGCCGATTGTGCCGATCAGGTCCATCAGTTCGCCCAGTTTGGCCTGATCGAGGTCCTGGCGGGCGTAGTTTCCCGGCAGGATGTTCTTCAGGCTTTTGTTGTCCTTTTCTATGGCGGCCATGGCTTCATCGATCAGTTTGCCGATCTCCGGGGTGTGGGCCTTGCCCTGGAGATAGTTCCAGCGGGCGGAGGACGGCACCCAGAAGATGTTGGCGGCGGTGTATTCATCCCGGTCCTCGGGATCGGCCAGGGGTTCCTTCAGCAGTTGATTGTGGTGTTCTTCGAAGGAATCGGAGATGTATTTAAGGAAGATCAGCCCCAACACCACATGCTTGTATTCAGCCGCGTCCATGAAGGGAAGCAGCTTGTTGGCGGTCTGCCAGAGAGTCTCTTCAAAGCCCAGATTGGCGCCGCTGGAATTGTTTGCTGCGCGTTTTGCCATGTACAAACCTCTTTACTTATCGTGTAAAAAAAGACTTATTTCAGACGATATGAACCGGGGATATCTGTCAAGCGGGATTTTTCTGGAGAGGATTATAGTGCGGAAAACAAGGGTCAGTTTGGTCTGGATTCGAATCCCCCCACCGGCCAACAAGTTGTCCGGCGAGGGCTGGATTCCGGGGCCCCTGTCGCTGGCGCGACTTCCCCGGAATGACAGCAAGGCTGTGTCTTCAGAACAAACAGCGGAGCGGCAGCTTCCCCGGAATGACACAGCGGGGCTGGGCGTAATCGGAGTCGCGGGCGTCCCAGCCTGCGAAGGACCGGAGGGGCTTGTTGTTTTAACCAGGAAAGGTCCGTTGGACCTTGGCAGACGGGGACGTCTGCCGCTCCTGTATCTGTGTCTGCCGCTCCTGTATCTGTGTCTGCCGCTCCTGTTATCTGGCAGACGAGGACGTCTGCCGCTCCGATCCGGCGCGGGGTTTAGCTTCCGGCTTTGTCGTCGAGTTCCAGCCAGCGCTGGAGCTTGTCCTGATGGAGGGCGTGGAGGCTTTGCAGATCGGCGCTGATGCGGGCGTAATCGAGGTGGGAGAGCTGTTCGCCGGGTGAATTGAGGGTGTCCTCGAGTTCCGCCACGCGTGCTTCGAGGCTGTCGATCTCCCGGGTAAGGAGGTCGAACTCGCGCTGTTCGTTGTAGGAAAGGCCTTTCCGGGCGCGTTTGGGACGCAGGAGCAGAGCTGGGGCAGCCTGTTCAGCGGCTTCCTCGCGCTGGAATTTCTTCACCAGCAAATAATCGGAGTAGTTGCCGGGGAATTTGCGGATGGAAGTGCCTTCGAAGATGAAGAGGTAATCCACGCAGCGGTCGAGGAAAAAGCGGTCGTGAGAAACCACGAGGAGGCAGCCGGCAAAGGCGTCCAGATAGTCCTCGAGGATCTCCAGGGTGCGGATGTCGAGGTCGTTGGTGGGTTCGTCCAGGATGATGAAATTCGCGCCGAACATGAGGGATTTGAGCAGGTAGAGGCGCTTGAGCTCACCGCCGGAGAGGGAGGAGAGTTTCTGCTGCTGCATTTTGGCGTCGAAGAGAAAGCGCTTCAGCATTTCGGCGGCGGTCACCTTGCTGCCGTCGCGGGTCTTGATCACCTCGGCGTATTGGGCGATGTAGTCGTAAACGCTGAGGAGGGGATCGAAGCTTTCGTCCTCCTGCCGGTAGTAGGAAAAATGGGTGTTCACGCCCACTTTGACGCTGCCGAGGTCGGGCTCCACCTCGCCGGTGATGACCTTGAGCAAAGTGGTTTTGCCGCAGCCGTTGGGTCCCAGGACGCCGATCCGCTCGCGGGGCTGGAAATTGTGGTCGATATCGGTGAACAGCTCCTGGGAACCGTAACTTTTACTGAGTTTATGCAGCTCCAGGATGGTCTTGCCGAGGCGGTCCGTCTGAAAGGAGATATCGAGCTCGGCGTTGGAGATGAGGTAGCTCTTGGAAAGGAGTTCGCGCACGCGGTCAACGTGGTTTTTGGGCTTGGTGGCGCGCGCTTTGGCGCCGCGGTTCAGCCAGTCGAGCTCTTTTTTGAGCTGGGCCTGGCGGCGGGTTTCCTTGCGCTGGGCCCCGGTGGCGCGGATGAGGTGGCCGCGCACGTAGGCGGAATAATTGCCCTCGTGGATGTGGCAGCGGCCGTGGGCGATCTCCAGAACCCGGGTGCAGACGGCATCCAGGAAATAGCGGTCGTGGGTTACGAAGATGACGGTCTTTTTGGTTTCGGCCAGCAGGTCCTGCAGCCATTCGATGGCTTCGAGGTCCAGGTGGTTGGTGGGTTCGTCGAGCACGAGGATGTCCGGTTCGGCCACCAGAACGCGGGCGAGGTCGGCCTTGCGGCGCTGTCCTCCGGAGAGGAGGGCGAGGGGTTTGGCAAAATCCGTGAGACCGAGTACGGTGAGCATGGCCTTGTAGCGGTGTTCCTCGTCGCTTTCGGCGGCAAAGGGGACGGGTGGCTGGATGTAGTCCAAAACGCTCATATCCGCGGTTTGCGGAGCTTCCTGAGGCAGATATCCGAGCTTGAGGCCGCTGCGGATGACGAGGCTGCCTTCCGTGGGATCGATCTGGGAAGCGAGCACTTTGAGCAGGGTGGATTTGCCGCAGCCGTTCACGCCCACCAGGCCGATCTTGTCGCCGGAATGGATGCCGAGGTCGAGCCCGGAAAAGATCACCTTGCTGCCTATCTGCTTGGCCAGGTTGGCAAGGGTGATGACAACTTCGGAGGCCACGATCAGAAAACCTGGCGTCCCTGAGGCGATTCGAACGCCTGACCTTCACCTTCGGAGGGTGCCACTCTATCCAGCTGAGCTACAGGGACGCGGAAACTTGTTAACATCGATTTTGAAAGGGGCAAATCTGTCAATCGTTTTGGAAAGCGCGATCCGCCTTACAGGCGTCGAATTCGCTTTTCCCGCATAGGAATGCCGTGGCCTGGGGAGCCACGCCGCGAAGCTGTTCGGCAATGGCGTGGGCCAGGATGTTGATCTCCCACTGGGCGTGTTCGTCGCAGCGGAGGCGGATGAGGTGGTAGAGCTCGCGGAGGTTCATTTTCACCAGCACCTTCACGCGATCGGCGTTGAGGCGCGCGTAGCAGGCAAGCTCGTCCGAGATCGAGGCCAGAGCTTTCTTCAGGTCCATAACCCGGGGCAACAGATCATGCCATTGGGAGGAGCGGCCTGCCTCCCCGATCACCTCGGGCAGCACCCAGAGACGCGAACTGGGATGTTTCTGCCTGATCACGGATCCCACCCGGTGGCGTTTGAACTGGGCCCAGCAGCTTTCCGTCAGGCTGAGCTCAAAAGAGAAATCCACCAGTTCAAAGGCGCGGGGCATCTTTGTCCAAGGGCGGATATCCGCGAAGACCTGGTCCCACATGTCCTGTTTCACCTTGGCAGCAAAGCCGGACGTGGCGTCGAGGCATTGCTGCCAACTGCCCTGAGTTTGTTCATACAGCAGCGCCGCGAGGATCGTGTCATCGGCGTTCGGGGTATGTGTCAGCAGGCGCACGAGCTCCTCATCCTGAAAATCGTCGCGGGGAATTTTGGGGTTGAGGGCGCGGAAACTTCCCGTGAAAGGTTCCGCCTCCACGTGGCGGACCAAGGAGGGGCATACTTCTCTGGCCGGCTTCAGCAAAGCGGCGTGCAGTTCCCGGGCTTCCCTGAGCGGACTGGCGATCAGGCGCCGGAGCAGGTTTTCCAGGCTGCGGGCGTTGAGGGTCATCCCCAGCTGGGTGGTGGTGGCCAGAGGCAGGATGTAGCGGGCGTCTTCCTTGGCCATGCCGTCCCGGGCCTGAGCGGCAAGCTCCGGAAAATCCGAGGCGTACAAGCTCTTCAGGGCTTTGTAACTGGCCTGGTATTCGGCGAACAGCGCGTCCATAACGCTGATGTATTCACGCCTAAGAGCGGAATGGGCCGGAAGTTCAAGCTCAGCCGGGATCACGTAGTCCCTGGCAAAGGTAACATAGCGCTGGGATTTTTCGGTGAAAGAGGCGAAGCGCAGGGTTTCCAGGCTTTCGGTGAGGAGACGGGAAACTCCGATCACATCGAAGTTGAAGACGGCGTGTTCGGCCACGGAGGCGTGGCCCAGGTCAAAGACGATGGCCTGGTTCGATTTTCTCGCCTGGGCGACATCCGCCAGCGCCTCCGCGCGCAGTTCGGAAACGGATTTGGCGCTGCGGCTGATGCGGGCGTAAGCGGCTGAGATCACCTCCGGAGTGGCGGAAGCCTGGTCCAGAGAGCGGATCAGAGAGCTGTCGATATTGTAGCCGGCGAGGGTGACTTTCAGCATATCGCTCAAAGCAGGGCGGTGACGCTGCTGGCGCCGATGCGGTTGGCGCCGGATGCGATCATGGCCAAAGCTTGTTCGTGGGTGCGGATCCCGCCGGAGGCCTTCACGCCGATCTTGGGGCCCACCGTCTGCCTCATCAGGCTTACGTTGGCCACTGTGGCCCCGGCAGGGCCGAAACCGGTGGAGGTCTTCACGAATTCCGCGCCGGCTTTCTTGGCGTAGAGCGAGCAGGCGATGATCTCCTCTTCCGATAGGAAACAGGTTTCCAGGATCACCTTGAGCAGCACCCTGTTGCTGCGGCAGAGTTCCGCGATGTTGCGGATGAGTTCAAAGGAATGCAGGATGTGGCCGCTTTTCACGGCACTGAGGTTCTGCACCATGTCCAGTTCCTCGATGCCGGTGTTGATCACGGCCAGGGCCTCCGCGGCCACAGCGTAGGTATAGCCGGCGCCGAGGGGGAAATTGATCACGGTGCAGGACTTGACGGCGGCGGAAAGGCGCAGTTGCAGGGGATGGGAAAAGTGGGAATTAACGCAGACGGAGGCGCATTTATGGTCGTTGGCGAGGTCGCAGAGGGCGTTCACCTCGGCCTGGGTGGCGTCGGCGCGGAGGAGGGTGGCGTCGATGATGGAGGCGATCCCGGCGGCGGGGTCGTAAAGCTGGTCCGGCTTGGCGGCACGGCAGACGGCGCAGCCCAGGCAGATGGCGTGGGCGCCGCCGCATTTGCAGGGAGGATTGTCTCCAAAGAGACGCCGGGCGATGCTTTCGATCTGGTTCATGAGGAAACTCCTGTGGGTTTGTTGATGGCCCCCGCGACCAACTGGCCGCAGGCCCCGCTGATATCCGCGCCTTTGCTGCGGCGGAGCATCACAGCCTGGGGCAGGTCGCGCGCGTGGCCCATGAAAGCCTCGATCTCGGCTTCCGTGGGGGCCCGGAACGGCAGGGAGGGCACGGGGTTGTAAGGAATGAAATTGAGCTTGCAGGAAAGGTCGCCGCAGAACTTGCGCAGGGCTTTGAGGTCCGGGGCGGCCATGTTCACATCCGGAATGATGATGTATTCCAGGGTGATCCGGAAGGGGCTGTGCTGCTGATAGTAGAGCAGGGCTTTTTTCAGCACCGGCAGGGGAAACTTGTGGTTCACCGGCATCAGTTGGCCGCGTACCTCATCCCGGGCGGAATTGAGCGACACCGCCAGCTTCACCTTGAGGCCGGATTCGGCCAGACGCTGGATGCCGGGCACGATCCCGCAGGTGGATACGGTAACGCGGCGCGGGCTGAAGGCCAGGGCGCGGGCGTGCTGGATCAGTGAGACGGCGTCCAAAACGTTGTCCAGATTGTCCAGCGGCTCGCCCATGCCCATGAAGACAAGGTTGGTGAGGGCGGGATCGGCCTCAGAGGCTGCCAAAAGGATCTGCTGCACGATCTCGTGACCGCCCAGGTCTCGCTTCCTGCCCATCCGGCCCGTGGCGCAGAAAGCGCAGGCACGGGCGCAGCCCACCTGGGTGGAAACGCAGAGGGTCTGTTTCCTGGCCTGGGGCATCAGCACCATCTCGATCTGGGCGCCATCAGCCAAAACCAGCCGATATTTGGCGCTGCCATCCGCGGAGAGTTTTTTTTGGGCGACAAAGGGCATGGCAAGATCGAAAGCGCCAGTGAGGGCGGCGCGGAAATCCGGGGCCAGATCGGTCATCAGGGTGGGATCGAAGACGTATTTGCGGTAAACCCAGTTCAGCAGCTGGCGCACCCGGTAAGCCGGGAAAGCGGCGCTGAAAAAGCTCTCCAGCTCTTCCGGCCGGATCCCGTAGAGGCTGCTCAGCATGGCTCGATGTCCGGCACGGAGATGACTTTGAGTTTTTGGAAGCTCTCCAGATCCACCTCGGTGAGGCTTTGATCTTCGTCTGAAAGGTGGATCCGCTGGTTCAGGACATCGGTCTTGAACACGTACATCCGCTTGCCTTTGAGCTCCACGCAGGTGCCGGGGATGGGATAGCCGCGGGATTCCTCCACGTAGAAATCCTCCTCGAAATTGAGGCAGCAGAGCAAACGCCCGCAGGGACCGGAGATCTTGGCCAGGTTGCCGGCCAGGTTCTGGTCCTTGGCCATCTTGATGGTGACCTGGTTAAAGCGTTTCAGAAAATTCCCGCAGCAGTACTGGAGTCCGCACATGCCATATCCGCCCAGGCGCTTGGCCTCGTCGCGCCCCGTGGTTTGATGCAGTTCGATGCGGGTGCGGAAAACGTTGGCCAGTTCACGCACGAAGACCCGGAAATCGATCCTGCCCTCGGCAGTGAAGAAAAAGGTGAGTTTGTTGCCATCGAACTGATAGATGGTCTCGATCAGCTTCATTTCGAAGGAATAGCGGGAGAGGATGTCGGCGTAGGTTTGGGCGGCTTTTTCCTCTTCCAGGGGCAGGCTGCGGAGCTTTTCTAGGTCGAGTTCGGTGGCGACGCGCCTGATCCTGTAAACCCGGCCGGTTTGTGGCAGTTGGGCGCCGATCTCGTCTCCGGACACGCTGAGGTGGGTAACCTGGGCGATGTCCTCACCGCGCTCCACTTCCACAATGATGAGGTCTTCCGGAGCGATGGGCAGATTTTGGGTGTTTTGGTAATAACCCAAACGGCCGGTCCGGAATTCCACTTCCATGTATTCCTGGATGGGCACTTCAAGGTTGCGCTCAGACACCGGACCTCCCGTGCAAAACGCGGAACACTTCAGTTTCGGCGGGGCTGAACTCCAGATCGCGGCGTGCTTTCACCAGGGTGGCGGTGGCGCAGAAACGATCGAAGCGATAGCTTTCAAGTTCAGAAGCCTGGCCCCAGGAAAAGTCCGGGATGAAGCCCGAGATCAGGTGCGGACCCCAGAGGTTGGAGCCAACGCCGATCACGCAGCCAGTGTTGATGCTGGTGTTGATGCCCAGTTTGGCGTGATCGCCAATGAGAGCGCCCAGGAACATGGAGCCGGAATCGACCCGGGAACCGCTGAGATAGGAGTAAAAACCCACGCTGCCGTAGGTGTTCTTGAGGTCGCTGTTGTTGGTGTCAGCACCGAGGTTGACCCATTCTCCGATGAAGCTGTGGCCCAGAAAACCGTCGTGCTGCTTGTTCGAATAGGCCTGGAAGATGCTGCCCTCCACTTCTCCGCCGACCTTGCAGACAGGGCCGATGGAAGTGCCGCCGTAAACCTTGGCACCCACGCGGACCAGGGATCGTTTACCTATGTAGGCCGGGCCTGTGATCACGGCGTTGGCCAGCACCCGCGCGCCCTGATCGAGTACGATCGGCCCGTCGGAGGCGTCCAGCACCACACCCGGTTTCAGATCCACGTTCTCACCTATCCAGATGCTGTAGGGATTCAGGGCGGTGACGCCCAGTTCGGTTTCAAAGTAGTTGTCGTTATCGTAGAAAAGGTGCTCAAAATCGAAGCGCAGCAGGCGATCGTTGTCGTGAATGATGTCGCTGAGGTTGTGGTAGAGCTCCAGATCGGAGGGCAGCAGCGTGTAGCCTTGGCCGGCAAGACCGTCCAGGGTGGGCAGGGCCGGTGTCTCTTTCAGGGTGCGCAGGGCCAGGATGACCTCCCCCTGGTGAAGACAGTGGCCCGCAGGCAGATTTTTCACGGCTTCGATCGAGGCCTGATCCACCCGCAGGCGCGAATTCACCAGCAGGGTATGGGCCGGGGCGGGTTGGTTCACGCGCCACTCGGGTTTACGCTCCCGGTATAGCTCTGTCAGCAGGGGATCCGTCCAGACGGCGGTATCGTCGGAGTCTTCCAAAAACTGCTGCAGCCTCTGCCGCAGCTTGAGAATGCCGCAGCGCAGGTCGCCCACGCTCCGGTTTTCGGCCAGGGGAAAGAAAGCCGCCCGGTGCTGGTCGTCAAAAACTAACATGGTTCACACTCCTCACGGGGTTCAAAGTTCCTGCTCAAACTGGTCCTGGAAATTGTAGCTGGGCGCGAAATTGTAGGACAGCGAATCGCGCGACACCACCGGTTCATAGCCTTCGATGAAGACTTCCGAGATGCCGCCGCCCCTCACTACGAAACCGGTGTAGGGATTGATGTTCAGATGCACGATCCGGGGCGGTTCCACAAAGGTGTAGCGGGAATCGTTGGCACTGGGGGTGCGGCCGTTGTTGTCGATCTGGATGGCCTTGGTCATGATCGGCCCCCAAATGCTGGCCGCGAGGGCGGAACCCGATTTCAGGTTGCGGTTGTCGAATCCCGTCCAGATGCCCAGAGTGTAGGCCTTGTTGAAGCCGATGAACCAGGAATCGTTGTTTTGATTGCTGGTTCCTGTCTTGCCCGCATTATCCCAGTAATAGCCGTTCCGCGAGGAAGCCCCGGTGCCGGATTTGGCAACAGTTTGCAGCATGCTGGTCATCAGATAGGCCACCTGAGGCGAACAAACGTTGTATTTCTGCGAGTTGATCCGCTCGATCAGCTTGCCGTTCATGTCCTCGATCTTGGTCACGAAGACGGGTGCCGCGCGCTTGCCGTCGTTGGGAAAGGCCGTGTAGGCGGCGATCAGGTTCAGCGGGGTTACTTCATAGGCCCCGAGAGCCGCGGTGAGATCTTTGGGATCGGCTTTGAGGCCAAACCGGCGAAAGGCGTCCCGCACCGCGGGCAGTCCGATATCCTCGGCGCACCGCACCGCCCAGGTGTTGTAAGACCACTGCAGAGCCACGCGCATACGCGTGTTTCCGTGGTAGGAGCCGCCGGAGTTTTTGGGAGACCAGTTGCCGATGGTGATCGGGGCGTCGGGCAGGATCTTGGCAGGATGGTAGCCCTTTTCCACCGCGATGGTGTAATAAATGGGTTTGATGGATGATCCCGGCTGCCTCCTGGCCTGGGTCATGCGGTTGAATTTGCTGTGCTCGAAACTGCGTCCGCCGATCAGCACGCGGACGTATCCGGTCTTGTTCTCGATCAGGGCCAATCCGCCCTGGATGTATTTGGTGTCGATATCCTGGGCGTCTTTGGGGACCGATGAATAGCGGTTGGGAAAACCGCCGCTGTTTTCCACCCGTCTCAGGTAGGCGTTGAACAGGGAATCCGCGGCCGAAGACATCTCCGAATCCAGGGTGGTGTAGATCTTCAGCCCGCCCTCGAAGAGGCGTTCGGTGCCATATTTGTTTTCCAGATAGGAGCGCACCTGCTCGATGAAATAGTCCGAGGCGAACCGGGCGTAGCTGCCTCCCCGCTGGGAATTGACAGGAGAGGCAAGGGCTTCCTGGTATTGTTCCTCCGTGATCTTGCGGGTTTTGAGCATGCGCCCCAAAACGAGGTCACGCCTGCTTTTAGCCCGCTCGGGATGCTTGAAGGGATCATAATAATTGGGGCGCTGGATCATGCCCACGATCAGGGCTGATTCCGGCAAGTTGAGATCGCGGGCGTGTTTGTTGAAATAATAGAGGGAGGCCGTCTCCACGCCGTGATTTTGGGAGCCCCAAAAGATCTTGTTCAGATATATCTCCAGGATCTCGTCCTTGGAGAAAGTGGCCTCGATCTTCAGGGACAGCACGATCTCGCGCATCTTGCGGGCGATGGTTTTATCCAAAGTGAGAAACATGTTGCGGGCCATCTGCTGGGTGATGGTGCTGGCGCCTTCCGAGAAATCACCCGTTCTGATGTCGGTCATCAGAGCCCGCACCATGCGAATGGGGTCCACGCCCAGGTGATAATAGAAGCGTTTGTCTTCCGTGGCGATCAGAGCGTCGATCAGATGGGGAGGAAGTTCCTTGAGGGAAACCAGCTTCCGCTTCTCGAAGGCGAACAGGTAGATCATCCGGCCGCTGCGGTCGTAAACCTCGCTGCCGGTGCGCAGGGTGTAATTCTTCAGCTCCACCGTGGGCGGCAGATCGTCCTGATAATACCACAGGGCGCCGATGAACACGCCGATCAAGACGCACGCGGCGATGCCTCCGATCAGGAGGATGCTGCGCCATTTCTGTTTATTCTCTTTCTTCATGATATCCATTCTTATGTTTTGCGAATCTTTCTTTTACCCTTAGCAGGACCCAAGCTGTGAGGATTCCGCTGAGCAAGCCTAAAAACAGCAGCAATGGTGTCAACACAAAAACTTGCGTGCCCGGCAAAACCACCGTTTGAACCAGCACGAGTTGCACAATGTTGTGCGCCACCGCCCCGCTGACACTCACCCCGTACTCCGTGAAGCCAAGGTTCGCGGCAAGGGCGGCCCACATGGCGAAAATGGCCGCGAGGCCTCCGCAGAGAGAGAGCAAGGTGGCCGGAGACAACAGGGTGAAGGTGACGGCTCCCGCGACCAGAGATTTGGTGATGGCCACCACGAACGCCTGCAGGGGTTTTCTTTCGAACAGCAGATGCATCACCACGATATTGGAAAGGCCCAGCCGGAGAAAAGGCAGCGGCAGCAAGCGCATGATCAGGTTTTCAAACACATGGATGCTGCAGGCTGTGGCTGTGAGAAAAGCCAGCATCAGCAAGGGATTGGGCTTGACGGTCCGCAGGGTTGAACTCACGGCAGCATCTCACTCACCGATCCGCAGGAATTGCCTGATCAGGGGATCCCCGGTTTGCCACAATTGGGCCAGTGGCCCGTAATGGAGCACCCGGCCTTCGTCCAGAAACAGCACCTGGTCGCCGATGGCCTCCAGATCGCGGGTATCGTGGGTGATGGTGATCGTGGTGGCCCGACCGGAGGAGATGATCCGGGTGATGTAATAGATGATCTCAGCCGCCGTGATCGGGTCCAGGCCCGAAACCGGCTCGTCGAAGATTATGTAGCGCGGATCGTAAACCAGGGCCCTGGCGATGCCCACGCGCTTGCGCATGCCACCGCTGAGTTCGGCGGGATGTTTGTCCATGATGTCTTCCAGGCCAACCACGGCCAGGCTTTGGGCCACCTTTTCCCTGATGGCGTCGTGTTCCAGTTCACCTCTTTCGTAGAGGGGCAGGGCTACGTTCTGGAACACAGTGTAAGAATCCAGCAGCGCCGAATTTTGAAAAACCATGGCAAAATCCTGGCGAACATTGAAGCTGAGGTGGCTGGCAGCATCGAAAACATCCCCACCGTCAACCCTCACGGTTCCACCGTCTGGATGGAAAAGGCCCATCAGGGTCTTGATCAGCACAGTTTTCCCCGAGCCGCTGCGCCCAACAATGATCAGGTTTTGGCCGTCTTCCAGCCTGAAACCAACATCTTGCAAGAGGACCTGGCCGCCAAGGCTCAGACAGAGGTTATCAACTTCGATCACGGAAGATCCAGTATGCCCCGAACGCCAGGACCAAACCCGCGGCGTTGGCGGCAAAATCCCAAACCGAGACCGACCTTTGGGGGATGAGATGCTGATGCCATTCATCCAGACCAGCTGACACCAGCAGCGCCAGGTAGATCCACCCGAGGTTCTGGGAACCCCACTCCACCCGGATGACCGCCCGGTTGGTGAGCAATCCCAAGACCAGGTAAACGCCGATATGGGCGAGTTTATCCAGACTGAGGAGCTTGGGCGCGGGCAGGCTTTTACCCGGTAAAGAAGAGACCAGCCAAATCAGCGCCAGCCAGATCAGTGGCGGCCAAACAGTTCTTGCGAAGAGGTTTTTCCCCCTCGAGCCGTTCAGGCCCGGGGCGTTTTGGTGGTCAGGCATGCGTCACTCGTTTTCTGCTTCCAGCAGAGTGATCTCCACCTGTTTTATGCTTCTTCCGTCACTCTCCAGGATCCTGAACATCAGGGCGTTGTCCAGCACGTGGGTCTCCCCTGCCGCGGGCACGTGATTGAACTGGGACAGCAGGTATTCCGCCACGTTGTCGTACGCGTCGGTATCTATGGAGGAGTTGAATTCCTGGTTGAACTGGCGGATGTTGAACACACCTCTCACCCGGCAGGTTTTGGCATCGATCCGAACCAGTTCGGGCGATTCGTCCCGATCGTATTCGTCATGGATCTCGCCCACGATCTCTTCCAAAATGTCCTCGAGGGATATGATGCCCGAGGTTCCGCCGTATTCATCCACCACCACGGCCATCTGCATCTTTCTGGTTTTGAACTGGTTGAGCAGGGTCTGGACTTTCATGTTTTCGGTAACGAACCAGGCGGGCCGCATCAGTTCGCTGAGATTGGTTTTTTCCGGAAACAGCAGCAGGTCCTTCACATAGATCACGCCCACGATGTCATCGATCGTTTCGCGATACACCGGGATGCGGGAGTGGCCGCTGGAGATGATCAGATCACGCAGATTATCCAGGCTCTGTTTCACCTCGATCGCCTTGACCCTCACCCGGGGCACATAGATCTCGGTGAGCTTGGCTTCCCTGAAGCGGAACAGGCCGACCAGCATCTGCTTTTCGTTTTCGTCGAGGCTGTGTTTCGAATGCTCGGATTGGATCAGATTGTGAAACTCCTCCGCCGTGAGCCTGGACATCATGTTTTTATCGGAACTCTGCCGGCTGGAGATCAGGAGGCTGAATTTATCTATCAGCCAAACGGGCAGATAGAGGATGTAACTGATGATCTGCAAAGGCAGGCTAACAACCCGGGCATAATTGTTCGCTGTGGCCAAAGCCACCAGTTTCGGAATGATCTCGCCGAAGGTGACGATCAGCAGAGTGGAGACGATCACCTGCACCGTTACCGAAAGGGAGGTGTCAAAGCCCCGTTCTTGGGCGATCTTCAGGGCGAGAAGGGTGGTCAGGGACGTAAACCCCATGTTCACGAAAGTGTTACCCAGCAGGATCGTGATCAAAAGCTGCCGGGGCCTTCTCAACATGCCCAGGATCCTTTTCGCGCTCGCGTGTTTGCTGTTTTCCAGCTTCTTCAGATAAATGCGGGGCAAAGAGAAAAAGGCGGTCTCGGATCCCGAGAAATAGGCTGAGAGCAGCAAGAGAATGAATATGACCGGAATCAAAGGTAATATACTACCGTCATCCACTTTGGTGTGTACCTTCCATTTTGCTAATGTAGTATGCTTCTTTTACTTTCATCTGTTTAAAGTCTCCCGCGCGAATGTGGTCATAGCCAAATCCGTGCAGCAGGCCATGGATAAATATCTCCATCAGTTCTTTGTTTATGCTTTTGGGACCCTTTTGCCGCTGGAGTTGTTTTATGTCAATCAGAATATCGCAGATCACGGTCCCGAGCTCCAATGAAACCTCGCCGGGAAGGCCTTCCGCGCCGTTGAAGCAGAGCACGTCGGTCACCGCGTCATCACCCCGGTAAAGCAGGTTGTACCGGCGGATCTGTTCGTCAGTGCAGATCAGCACCCCGATCTCGCATTCACCCTTGGGCAATTCCTCGGCGCAGACCAGTTCTGCCGCGGCCCGCAGGGGTTCCGGATCCACCTGGATCCCGGTCTCGTTCTCAAAGGTGAAGGTCAGACAGCTCAAGATGGCTTTGCTTCCGGGTAATCCAGGCGTTTGCGGAAAACGCTTTCCAGCACGGGACACATGGCTTTCCGGGCCAGGGCCAGATCTTTGAGGGTGATGGGCGCTTCGTCGAACTGGCCCTCCCGGATCAGGCGCTGAATGGTGTCGTCAACCAGTTTGGCTATCTCAGCGTCGGTGGCGGCACTTTTGGATTTGCTGGTGGATTCCACCACGTCCGCCAGCATCACCAGGGCCGCTTCCTTACTTTGGGGCAGGGGCCCCGGATAGCGAAAGGCGTCCAAATCCGCAACCTCTCCCTGGCGCTGGGCAGCCTCCAGAAAATAGCGAATGTAGCTGGTGCCGTGATGCTGCCAGATGATGTCGACCACAGCTTTGGGGATGCGGTGTTTTTCGGCCAGCACCGCCCCTTCTTTCACGTGATCGCGAATAATGTCCGCGCTCTCTTCCGGCGTGAATTTGGAGTAGAATTCCGCCGACTCTTCATTGTTCTCGGTGAAGATCTCCGGATTGACCGATTTGCCGATGTCGTGGAAATAGCTGCCCACCCTGGCCAGGGAGGAATTGGCACCGATGGCCGCGGCGGCACGTTCGGCCAGGTTGCCCACCATCAGGCTGTGGTGATAAGTGCCCACGGCGTTGGTGGCCAGCCTTTTCAACAGGGGATGGTTGAACTCCTGCAGTTCCAGCAGCACTTGTTTGGTGGCGCGGTTCCATTTGTGCTCAAAAAAGTTTACCAAGGCCAGACAGCCCAAAACGGAGATGGTGGTGGAAACCAGCGAATACCCGGAGATCCGGAACAGGCTTTGCGTTTTTTCCACCAGGTTGTCACCTGTGTAAGAGATCAGGGATAGCGCGCTGTTGATCAAGTTCACGGCCAGATAGAGGAACAGCCAGATCTTGATGAACTTGTGCCGGGACTGGAATCTATGGATCAGGGCCAGGGTTATCAGGGTGGATAACAGCAGCAAGGCCATGCCGGAAGCGTCCCAGTTAATGAATGGACCCAGCAGAAGAACGGCACTGGCAGTGTAAAAGTAGCCCAAAGTGTAACCCAACAGGATGGCTGCTGGAAGGATCACCAAGGCAAACGGCACCAGGCTGGCCTGCAGCCCCAGAACATCGTTTGTGAGCAAAGCGGCCAGTATGATCGCCAAAAAACCGGCGTTGAGCACCGCCGCGCCGGCAAGGCCGTGCTCTTCCCGCAGTGGTGACAGCCAATAATGCAGGTTGAAAGTGAAAACGACGATCAAAATGAAGAGCAGCAGCCCCATGAAGCCCAGCCACTGCAGCAGCGTGGATTTCCTTTCCCCCCGGGCCTGATATTCGCGGGCCAGGGAGTTCATCTTGTTGATGTCTTCCTGATTCAGCCTCTGATTGAGGCGGATGATCACCTCGTTCTGCCGGACCATGCCGCTTACCCGGTCGATGGAATCCAGCAGCTGTTTTTGCAGCTCCGCGTAACTATCAGCGTCCACCACCAGATTTGCCAGGATCAGTTTCCCGGCATTATTGTCCACCAGCATCGCCAGGGAGGGCTCCAGTTTCTGCAGAATGAGGCGCTTGGCCTCGGCCAGTTCAAAATATCGGGTCAGACTGCGTTGCTGCGTGCCGCCGTCTGTTTTCACCCGGATGCTGTCTCCGCTGATGCCCGCATAGATGCCGGCCCGGTACAACTGCTCCAGCGCTTCCTTGATCCTGGCATGGGAAGCGGCTATGCGCTGTTTGTCGCCTGTGAGCAGCAAGCCGGGATTGTCCAGCTGGAACCCCTGCTGCCTGCCACTGAGTGCCACTGCCCCGGGATCGGAGCTGTCGGCGGCTTCGTAGATGAGGTCAAACAGCCGGTCCAGGCTGCTGTAGGCCTCAAACTCCACATCCGGACTAAGCAGATACGGTTTTCCCGCCTGGGCCAGTTTGGCGGAATACTCTTCCTGAACCTGGTCCTCGGTCTTGAATACCGGAAAGTCGAAAGGCGCCAGGATGTCGTATTCGGCGATCTGGCCTTCGGAAAACTGAAACTCAGGATAGTCCTGCCTGCTGGCTTTGGTGAGCTGATACAGCCCCACCACGCTCAGAGTGATGATAACTGTCAGCAAAATGAACTTTGAACTCATGGGTTTAGCTTTCTTTCCCCGGTATTTCTGTCAAGGGGCTTCGCTGAAAGCGGGGCGATTTTTCAGACTCGCGGTAACTGCCTGGCTCCGCAATCATTTGTCCAGCGCTCCATACAGCTCTTTGACATCACGGACCCGGAACATCTTCCCCTTTTGCCTCAGCTTCGCGTGAGCCGACACAAACACCTTCTCGTAGCCCAATTTGACTGCTTCGTTGACCCGGGAGTCGAGTTGGGACACCGGCCGCACTTCGCCGTTCAGGCCAACTTCCCCGATGAACACCGATTTTTCCGGCAAGGGCTTGTCCTTGAGGCTGGAAATTATCGCTGCCAAAATGGCCAGATCAAGACCGGGATCGGAGGAGCGGATGCCCCCCGCGAGATTGATGAAGACGTCGCTGGAGCGCAGATACAGGGCCAGGTTTTTTTCCAGGATGGCCAGCAGGATGGCCAGCTTCTTCTGTTCCAGCCCCACCACCACCCTCTGGGGCGTGCCATAGTTGGAGGCGGTCGCCAGGGATTGCACTTCCACGATGAATGACCGCGAACCCTCCATCACGCAACCGATGGCGGTACCGTTGTGCTCTCCGTCGTTGGAGAGAAAGATGTGATTGGGATTGGGCACTTCCACCAAGCCCAGATTGGTCATCTCAAAGATGCCGATCTCGTTGGTGGAGCCAAAGCGGTTCTTCACAGCCCGCAGGATCTTGTACTGGCCGCGCAGTTCGCCTTCGAAATAGAGCACCGTGTCCACCATGTGCTCGATGATCTTGGGCCCGGCCACAAAGCCTTCCTTGGTCACGTGGCCCACCATGAACACGGGCATCCGCAGGGTTTTGGCGCTACGCAGAATGCGGTTGCTGGTTTCGCGCAGCTGGGTGATGCTTCCCGGCAACGAATCCAGGCTGGGCAAGCTCACCGATTGGATGGAATCCACGATCAGGATGTCCGGCTGGCTTTCCTCTGCCGCCTTGAGCATCAGCTCCGCGTCGTTGGTGCACAGCAGCCAGATGTTCTCGCTGCCCACGTTCAGCCGGGTGCTGCGCAGATGGATCTGCTCAGCGCTTTCCTCGCCCGAAACGTAGAGCACTTTCCTGCCCTGGTTTCCCATCCATTGCGAAAGCTGGAGCATGAGGGTCGATTTGCCGATGCCCGGCTCGCCGCCGATCAAAACCAACATTCCGCTCACGATGCCGCCTCCGATCACCAGATCGAATTCCCGCACTCCCGTGGCGGCGCGGGCATCCCCGGTATATTTAAGGTCCCGGATCCGCTCCGGTTTGGGCAACTGCAGGTCGGAAACACCACCCTTGCTGGCTTTCCCGGTTACCCTGGTACTCTCCTTGAGGGTTCCCCAGCTTCCGCAGGAAGGACATTTCCCGCTCCACTTGGTGGTTTCGAAGCCGCAATCCGCGCAAAAAAAGATGGTCGCCATTTTTTTCTCCTTGCTTTGTGGCATTTTTTCCACAACCCAAAATATGGCAAGTTTTTTTTCCAATCTGCGTTTGGGCATCCAGGCCACCTTTTCAGTTCACCCGAAACCATCGCAGGCCGGAAAATTTTTCTTGCTTAATCTAATAGTCTCATTATTATTGTATTCAGAGGTTCAGAACAGTATGAAGGCTAAGATCATCGTTTTTGGAACACCAACTTGTTCTTGGTGCAGAAAAGTGAAAGATTACCTTTCCTCACATGGTTTTACCTATAAATACATCGATGTTTCAAAGAACGAACAGGCTCTGCGGGACATGCAGCGTAAAACTGGTCAGCTGGGTGTGCCTCAACTCTGGATAAACAATACCGCGGTGGTCGGTTTTGACAAGGACAAGATAAACCGTCTGCTGCAAATACAATAACTAAGGAGAATGCCATGAAAGTCAACGCTGAACATTTTCACGGAATGATCACCCGACTTCAGGTGGTTCTGAGCGAGATCGACTATGCTCAGAAAGCGTGTCTGCAGGCTGGAAAAATGGAATGCCAGCTGCTCAATCATCTCTTCGCGGTGAAGGAACCGGTCAACATGAACGAGCTGGCCAAGGTCCTCAACGTTTCCCACAGCCGCATCACCAGGATCATGGACAACCTGGTAAGCAAAATGCTCGTGATGCGCAAACCCTCGGAAAAGGATCGCCGCTGCTGGTTCGCCATCATCACCGAAAAAGGCAAGAAGTTGGCTGAAAACAGCCGCCAGACGGTTGTTGACCATCAAAAGAAGATCATCACCCAGATCCCCGAGAAAGACGTGGATGAGGTTTACAAAGCCCTTAAAACCTATGTAGAAAAGTACGAGGAAGTGCTGAAAGCTACCACAGTGGACATTTGATGAGCAGCAAAACAACCCTCACCTGGACCGGCGGCATGGCCTTTGACGCCGAAGCCAACGGCCACCACCTGACCTTGGATGCCGATGCCGAATGGGGCGGAAAGGATCTCGGTCCGCGCCCCAAACCCTTGTTACTGATCGCCCTGAGCGGTTGCTCGGGCATGGATGTGGTTTCCCTGCTGCAAAAAATGCGCGTGGAAAACTACAAGTTCCGCGTTGACGTGGAGGCCGACTCCACCACAGAACAACCCATCACCTACCACACCATCAGGGCTGATTTTCGCTTTTGGGGTGAAAACCTCCCCCCCGAAAAAGTCCTCAAAGCCGTCAGGCTTTCAGTGGAACGTTATTGCGGAGTGCATGCCATGCTCTCAAAAGCGGCCAACATCATGGTTCGAACTTTCATCAACGACGAAGAGGTAACATCGTGAATAAACTCATCATAATGCTGCTGTTAAGCATGGTCCTGATAGTAGGTTGCCAGGCCGAAGATACTGAAATGAAGCCTGCCGAAGCTGAAGTACAAATGCCTGAAAGCGCTGAAATTACCTATGAACCTGGCACGTGGATCTCGGACTACCAGCTCGCCCTGAGCCTGTCTGAAGAACTCGGCCGTCCCGTTCTGATCAATTTCACCGGCTCCGACTGGTGCCAATGGTGCTTCAGACTTAGGGATGAGGTTTTTTCGCAGCAGGAATTCCTTGATTATGCCGGGTCAAACCTGATCCTGCTGACCATCGACTTCCCCAGCAAGAAAAAACTTCCTCCCGCGGAAGCCCAGGCCAATCAGGCCCTGGCTGAACAATTCGGCATCCAGGGCTTCCCCACCATCCTGTTGATCAACTCCCAGGAAGATGTCATTGCCCAGACGGGTTACCAGCAAGGCGGAGCGGGAGCCTACGTTCAGCATTTGCAGGATCTTCTGCCTGCAAACCAAAGCGACGAATAGCAGTCCAGCCTGTCACCGCGTTGTCCATCGCGGTTAAATGAATTGCGTGGATCCAGCCTTGGATCCACGCGATTTTTATCAGGTGGCAATGATCCCGATGAATGCCGGGAAATGCTGTCAGCGCCTTTGGAACAGCACCCGGGTGCCCAGGGCGTCAAACACAAAGCTGTCCGTCCGGTCTATCCTTTCATTGTAGAACAGGTAGCCTTCCTTCACCCCTCCGGGCAGGATGTCGCCGAAGCTGAAGTAGCCGTTCATTAGCTCGAAATATCGTTCCCGGGCTCTTTCCAGGGCCAAATCCTGCGTTTCCGCGGTCATCGGCGCGAAGGGATCCTCAGGCTCATTCAGAAATAATCCGCTCTGCAAACTCCCCAGCACCAGCGACAGGGGAACAGGGTCGTGCTGCTGCTGCGTGGAGATGCTAAAACCACCCCGGGGCAGGGAAACCGTCCGCGGGGATTTGTTTTTCACCCGCAGATACAGGGTGAAGAAGTTTGCGGCAACTGGCTGAGCTTCACCGGAATAGGCCTGAGGCCGCGCAAACAGGATCAGGCTGTCGGCATCGATGATGGCCCAACCTTCCTCCACCGAGTATTCTGCCGCGGGCTGAGGCAGGTAAGGCTTTAGCAGACAGCCACCCAGGCTCAGCAATGCCAGCCCCAGAAACCAAAAATCTCTTTTCATGGAAAACCTTGATCCCCCTCTCCGCGCGGGAAAGGGGGATCACATGCTTGTTGATTATTCTGTGTCTTCTTCGATGTCGACGTCAACTTCATCGTTGTCGTCATCCATTTCTTCTTCTTCGTCGTCAGCGGGTTCGTCATCGGCCGGCGCGGAAGGCAGCGGAGGCGCGTTTTTCAGCTTCTCTACCTCCACGTCCAGCTCTTCATCATCCAGATCCGGCGGGATGAGGGTGATGTCGCAGACCTTGTCGTTGTCGTAGAGATTGATCAGTCTTACGCCCTGGGTGTTGCGGCTGATCGATTTGATCTCGCTGATCTTTTGCCGGATGATCTTGCCATCCTGGGTAATGATCATCAGGTCCTCGCTGTCGTCCACGATCATCAGCGCGGCCAGGTGGCCGTTGCGTTGGCTGGTTTTTAGCGTGATCACGCCTTTGCTGCCGCGCCGGGTGGTGGGATAGGCTGAGGTGAGGGTGCGTTTGCCATAGCCGTTTTCGCTGATGGCCAGGATGGTCTTGCCGCTGGGGTTGCCGTTCTCGATGATATCTTCCTGGGAGATGATGCCCATGGAGATCACGTAATCCTCGTCGCGCAGCCGGATGCCCCGCACGCCTTTGGTGAAGCGAGCCGTCTGGCGGAAGTCCTTTTCGTTGAAGCGGTTGCAATAACCGTTCTTGGTGGCCAGGATGATGTCGTCGTTCCCCTCGGTGATGCGGGCGTCGATCAGTTCGTCACCCGGCATCAGCCTGATCGCCAGGATGCCGCTGCTGCGCGGACGGCTGAAGGCCGCCAGGGCGGATTTCTTCACCGTTCCGTTCTTCGTGCACATCACCACGTTCTGCTCCGGACTGAAGTTCTTCAGGGTCACAAAGGCCCTGATCTTTTCCTTGTCCTCGAACTTCACCAGGTTCACCACCGCCTTGCCGCGGGCTGTTCTGCTCGCTTCCGGGATCTCGTAAACCTTCAGCCAGTAGCATCTGCCGTGGTCGGTGAAGAGCAGGATATAGGAATGAGTGGAGGCCACGAAGATATACTGGATGTTGTCCTCGTCCTTCAGATTGGTGCCCGTGAGGCCGCGTCCGCCGCGTCCCTGCACCCGGTAGGTATCCACGGGCAGGCGTTTCACATAGCCGTCGTGGGTGATGGTAACCACCACCAGTTCGTCGGCCACCATGTCCTCGGGATTCAGCATTCCGCTGTAGTTCTCCAGGATCCTGGAGCGGCGGGCATCACCAAACTTGTCGCGGATCTCCTGGGTTTCCCCTTTGATCAGTTGCATGCGCAGGTCCTTGTTTTCCACCAGATCGCGCAGCCTGGAGATAACTTTAAGCAGTTCGCGGTATTCTTCCTCGATCTTCTCGCGCTCCAGCCCGGTGAGGCGCTGCAAACGCATCTCCAAGATGGCTTTGGCCTGCACTTCAGAGAGGCCGAATTTCGCCTGCAACTGCTCGCTGGCCTCAGGCGGCGTCTGTGACGCGCGGATGGTGGCGATCACCTCGTCCAGGTTGTCTAGGGCGATCTTGAAACCTTCCAGGATGTGCAGCCGGTCCTCGGCGTTCCTCAGTTCGAACAGGGTGCGGCGCAGCACCACGTCGTGCCTGAACTGGATGAAATTGTTCAGCATGTCCTTCATGCTTACCACCTGGGGCACGCCGTCGATCAGGCAAAGGTTGATCACGCCGAAGGTTGTCTGCAGCTGGGTGTATTTGTAAAGATGGTTGAGCACGGTGTTGCCGTCCGCGTTTCTCTTCACCTGGATCACCAGGCGCATGCCGTCGCGGCCGGATTCGTCGCGCACATCGCTGATCCCATCTATGCGTTTGTCCTTCACCAGCTCCACGATCCGCTCGATCAGGGCGGTTTTCGTAACCTGATAGGGTATGGAGCGGATGATGATCGATTCCTGCTCATTCTTGCCGATCTCGATCTCGGCCTCGCCGCGGATCAGCAGGCGTCCCCGCCCGGTCTGGAAATAATCCCTGATCCCGTCGGAACCCAGGATGAATCCTCCCGTGGGGAAATCGGGGCCCTTGATGTATCTGCGCAGGTCCAGGATCTCGATCTCCGGATCGTCGATGAGGGCGATCATCGCGTCGCAAACCTCGGCGATGTTGTGTGGCGGCATGTTTGTGGCCATACCCACCGCGATCCCGGAGGAGCCGTTGATCAGCAGATTGGGTATGCGGGCGGGAAAAACCACCGGTTCCTTGCGCGTATCGTCATAGTTGCCTTTGAAATCCACCGTGTCTTTTTCCAGCTCGTCCAGCATTTCCATCGTCACTTTCTGCATCCGGGCCTCGGTGTAACGCATGGCCGCGGGCGGATCGCCGTCGATGGAGCCAAAGTTTCCCTGCCCGTCCACCAGCGGATAGCGCATGTTCCAGGGTTGGGCGAGGCGCACCAGGGTGGGATAGACCACCTGTTCGCCGTGGGGATGGTAGTTACCGGAGGTATCGCCGGCGATCTTGGCGCATTTGCGGAAATGCCCGCCGGGAGAGAGGTTCAGCTCGCTCATCGCGAAAATGATGCGCCGCTGCGAAGGTTTCAGCCCGTCACGGATGTCGGGCAGCGCGCGGGCTACGATCACGCTCATGGAATAATCCAGATACGCCTGCCGCAGGTGGTCTTCTATCTGTACGTTCAGTATTTTTGTCTTATCGTCCATTCTTCACTCCAGCTTCTTTAAATATCCAGGTTCTGCACATATTTGGCGTTGGCCTGGATGAATTCGCGGCGGGGTTCCACTTCATCGCCCATCAGCACGGTGAACATCCGGTCGGCTTCGATGGCATCGTCCATTTTCACCGAGATCATGATCCGGTTTTCCGGGTCCATGGTGGTTTCCCAAAGCTGGTCCGGATTCATTTCACCCAAACCTTTGTAACGCTGGATCACAACGCCTTTGTCTCCCAATTCGCTGATGGCGGTGTCGCGCTCTTCCTCGGAAAACACATATCTCTTCTGCTTGCCCTTGCGCACCAGGAACAGCGGCGGTTTGGCTATGTACACGTGTCCGTGCTCGATCAGGGGCTTCATGTAGCGATAGAAGAAGGTGAGCAGCAGGGTGCTGATGTGCGCTCCGTCCACGTCCGCGTCGGCCATGATCACGATGCTGCCGTAGCGGATCTTGCTCACGTCAAAGTCCTGCCCGATCCCGGCGCCGATGGCCAGGATGATCGGCTGGATCTTGTCATTGTTCAAAACCTTGTCCACACGGGCTTTTTCGGTGTTCAGCATCTTGCCCCAAAGCGGCAGGATGGCCTGAAAGGAACGGTCCCGGCCCTGTTTGGCGCTGCCTCCCGCGGAGTCACCCTCCACCAGGAACAGCTCGGTCTGGCTGGGGTCCGTGATCGTGCAGTCGGCCAGTTTGCCGGGCAGGGAGCCGCTTTCCAGCACGGATTTGCGCCGGGTGAGTTCCCTGGCTTTTCTGGCCGCTTCGCGCGAACGCGCGGCCAGGATGCTTTTCAGGGTGATGGTTTTGGCTTCGGCGGGATGTTCCTCGAAATAGGTCATCAGCTTTTCGTAAACCACGGAGTTCACAAAACCATCCACCTCAGAGTTTTGCAGCTTGGTCTTGGTCTGGCCCTCGAACTGCGGATTGCTCAGCTTCACGCTGATCACAGTGGTGAGGCCTTCGCGGATGTCTTCGCCGGATGGCGATACCTTCTCGTTCTTGAGCAGGTCGGCGTTTTTGATGTAGGTGTTCACCGCGCGGGTGAGTCCGCTCTTGAACCCGCTCAGATGCGTGCCGCCCTCGGTGGTGTTGATGTTGTTGGCGTAGCTGAAGATGTTTTCCTGGTAGCCTTCGTTGTACTGCAGGGCCAGCTCCAGTTCCAGGCCTTCGCGTTCAGCCCTGGCGTAGATGGGTTTGGCGCCCAGGGGTTTCTTGTTCTGGTTCAGATGCTCCACGAAGCTTTCGATGCCGCCTTCAAAATGGAAGTCGTGCATCCGGTCGGTGCGCTCGTCCTTCAGGATGATGCGCACGCCGCGGTTGAGGTAGGAAAGTTCGCGCAGGCGGGTGGTGAGGTAGTCGAAACTGAATTCCACCGTCTCGAAGATGCTGGCGTCCGGCTTGAATTTGATCACCGTGCCGCTGCGGTTGGTTTCGCCCAGGACCTTCACTTCCGTCATCACCTGCCCCCGCTCGTAGCGCTGGTAATAGAGCTTGCCGCCTGTGTGTACGCGCGCTTCCAGATATTCCGAAAGGGCCACCACCACGGAAACGCCCACGCCGTGAAGTCCGCCGGAAACCTTGTATGTGTTGCTGTCGAATTTCCCCCCGGCGTGCAGGACGGTCATCACCACCTGCAAGGCCGAGATCTTCTCGTCCTTGTGTTCGTCCACCGGAATGCCGCGGCCGTTGTCGTCAACTTCGACCTCACCCTGGGAGGTGATGGTGACTTTGATCTGGTCGCAATATCCCGCCAGGGCCTCGTCTATGGCGTTGTCCACAACCTCATAGACCAGATGGTGCAGGCCGCGTTCGCTGGTGCCGCCGATATACATCGACGGGCGCTTGCGAACGGCTTCCAGGCCTTTCATCACCTTGATGTTACTTGCAGTATAGCTGTTTTCAGGCATAATTTATTGTCTCCTAATATGTTGCACTGTACTAAAAATCTTGCTTCCACGCTTCCGCGCGCCATAACGGCACGCGCTTCCATATATGGTTGCCAGAAAAACAGATATGCCATTTTTGTCAAGCACAATCCTTATTATTTTCCATATTTTATCTGCCTATTTTCCAGCTACTTACAACAAGCGTTCCCAGGACCGGGAAATGTTTCCGCGCGCCCCTTACGGTCCGAGACCAAAAATCACGCCCATTCTGGCCTCATTTTAGCCAATTTTCAGCTTTGTCCCTACAGATATAGAGGCTTTGACCAAACTCAAACAATGACAGCGTGATCCGGCCAGACCTCCAAATTTTGCATTTCCGGCCCCTTTACAGCGATTGTTCGTCCACCACCTTCCCGCTCAGAATGGCCAAAATCCCCGGGTCGCCCCCAATATCAATACGGTATCAATACGGAATCAATACGGATTTTATCCGTAATGATTCCGTATTGATACCGTATTGATATTGGGGGCGAGGGCGGGCAAAAGTGAAAAAGGCTCTCTTTCAAACCAAGTGGGTGGAAGTGATCAACCAGCCAGCAGCCTGGAGGGCGACAGCTCATAGCGAGGGCGCGTAAGCCCCACGTTGCGCGACAGAACGATGATCAATGAAAATTGCCACCACCCCACCCCGAAACGCACCGCGTTTCGGAGTGGGGCGGTGGCCTTGAAAATCAGGTTTGAGATGCACGGTGTACGAGGGGTTCCGTCGCGGCTGAAGCCGCGCCTCCACACCCTCGCTATCATTCCGCCGCCCTCACGGGTTGTACCCACTTGGTTTGAAAGAGAGCCTTGAATAATCATAAGCCAGGATCGGCAAACCCTGAGACGCACTCTTTGAGCGTTTGAGATCCGGCCGCAGAAATGCCGCGCCCTCAGGACGCGGCATTTCTGTGAACGGGGGATGGCGCGCGAGCTTACATTTGCAGCAGGATCTCCACTCTGCGGCTCTTGCTGAGCGCGGAGGGTTCATACTGGGGATCCAGGGTGCGGGTGTTGCCGTAGGCTTTCCAGGAGATCCTTTTTTTGGCGATGCCTTTGTTGATCAGATAATCGGCCACAGCCCGGGCGCGTCTTTCAGAAAGATCTTTGTTGTCGGCCGCGGAGCCAGGTTCCCAGGCATGCCCGAAGAGCTTGACCTTCAGGTCCTGATTGGTGAGCAGGCTCATCACCAGGAGGTCCAGTTCCGCGGTGGCCTTGGCTGCCAACTCGGCGCTGCCGTTTTCGAAGAGGATGTCAGGCAGGCTGAGGCTGCCCTTTTTCTCCATTTTTTGCAGCACGATGTCCAGCCTCAAAGCGGTTGAACCTTCTTCCGGCCTGATCTCCTGGCTGTGAACCAGGTAGCCGGGAGTGCTTACCAGCGCGGAATAAACCGCTGCGGGAGGCAGGGTGCCCAGGAAATTACCCAGGGAATTGGTGTTCAGCACCTCCAGATTGCGTTGGTTTTCAGTTTCGCTGTTGATCTGCACTTCGGCCGCCACAGGGTTGCCGAACTGATCGAGCACGGAACCTTCGATCCGCACCAAAACCGGCTGGACGGGTTCCGCGGGAAGTTCGAAGCTCTGGGGCTCCCGGCCCAGCGGGGCGGGCACAAAATCCGGTTTGGGCAGTCCCTGCCTGATGGTTTCCAGGCTCTCGTCGATGCGCGAAAAGATCGTTTCGGCGTCCGCGGGTTGCCTCTGGGCCGGCACCACGTATTCGATATCCACGTTGCGAACGGAACCGTCCGCTTCACGAAGGAGATAGCTGGTGGGCGTGGCGAGCGCGAAATTGATCTGGTAGATCTTTTCGAAACCGCTCACCTGGCGGTCGGAACTCATATAGCCTTCGTTGCTGCCGCGGGCGTGGTAGAAATAGCGGTCGTTGCGGGTGGAATTAACGGGCAGGCCCAGGTTTTCGGGCACAGACCAGTCCTGCCAGTTGGTGCCGATGCGGTAAGCCTTGAAGAGGTCGTATCCGCCGAAGCCGGGATGGCCGCGGGAAGAGAAATAGAGGGTCCTGCCATCCCAGTCCAGGAAAGGTGTTTGTTCGTTTTCCGCCGTGTTGATCTGCGGTCCCAGGTTTTGGGGCTGGGTCCAGATGCCGCCGATCTTTTCGCTTACATAGATGTCAGTTCCGCCATAGCCGCCTTCGCGGGAAGAGGCGAAAAAGAGCAGCCGGTCGCGAAAGACCATGGGGTGCGTTTCCACCTGCGAGGAATTGAGCTGCGAGATGTTTTGGGGTTGAAACCATTTGTCGGTGCGGGGCACGAAATAGATATCGCCGTCACGTTTGTTGGCTTCATAATTGCCAAAGATCCAGGCTCCCTGGGGATCCGCGGAAAAGCTGCCAAAAGCTTCGTTCTTGTCAGTGGAAAGAGCTTCCACCAGCTCCGGCTGGCCAAATCCGGATCGGACGATCTCCACGCGCCAGACGTTTTCCTTGCCTTTCCTGGCCGGACGGAGGGATGTGAAATAGAGATATTTTCCCTCGGGATCGAGGATGGCGCCGTAATCGGAATTGCGGCTGTTTACATAATCCGGCAGGGGGCGGATGTTCACCCGGCTGAAGATCTTTTTCTGGCGCTGCACGATGCGCAGGTAGCTGTCCACCTGGGCCTGATACTCCGAATCTCCGGAAGACCTGTATTGATCGAACCACCGCATCGCGCTGGCGGTATCGGCCACGGCGATGTGCAGCCTGCCCAGCCAGTAATGATACTCTGGCACCTTGCCGTCGGCGGAGCGGTCCGCGCTCAAAAATTCCCGGATGGCCCGGTCATATTCGCCGCGTTGGTAATACTCCAGGCCCTCCTGCGCGTAGCGCGAGCCCGGAGCCCTGATCTGGCCGAAGGCCAAGGCTGACAAGCCGATCAGCAGCAGACAGATCGCTGTTTTTTTCATCACCGCTCCCATGGGGTCAGAACCTCAGGATGAGGGACAGAATGTGGTCGTTGCCGAAAACCTCGTGGTTGTTGTAGCGGAACACATAGTCGAGCTGGAAATTGCGCAGCTTGATCCCGGTTCCGGCGGAAAGCCGGCCCCGGTTATAGCCCAGGCGCAATCCGGTTTGCAGGGTGGAAAGCGTTTCCTCCCAGGAACTCTGCTCGCTCACGGAGACCACGGACAGCTTGGAATCCGCCTCGGGATCGCTGCCTATTGAGGTCCAATACTCGGCCCCGAAACAGAAGTAGGGGTCTTCGTCCTTTTCCAGTTTGGCATCGGCCGCCAGGGTCAGGCCTTTCAGCGGATACGCCGCCAAGCCTGCCGAGATCTGATAAGGGATCGTGGCGTCGTCGAATTTGCCATACAGGTCGCGAGCCATCGCCCCCACCTCCAGATACTGGTTGATGTCAAGTTTCGCGCCGAGGTCCACTCCATATCCGGACAGCGTTTCGCCGTCCAGAGTGCTCAGATAGAATTTGGGGCTGAGGCCAAAGCTGAATATGCCCACGCTGTTGGCATAGCTAAGCGTGAAGTTGTTTTCGCTGTCGGAGAAAGTGCCGGTGGGGTTTCCGTTGTCGTCGTAGCCGTCGATGTCCAGAACGTTCGCGTTCACCCAGGACAGCCCCAGCGCGCCGAAACCGAAGCGGTTGCCGAAGGACGCGTAGTTGTGGCTGCGGTTGTAGCCCATGTTCACATTGATCATGGTGCCCACCTCGAAATCCTTCATCCGCGTCAACCCGGCCGGGTTCCAGTAGCCGGACACGATGTCGTTGGTTACGGTGGAGCCGGCCTCGCCCATGGCGATAACCCTGGCGCCGACTCCCATGCGGGAATAGGCCAGCAGCGAGTTGTTCATGCCCTGGGCGGAGAGGGATGTGGCGGCAAGCGCAAGCAAGACCACAGGCAGGATAAGGTTCATAATGTTTCTCGTTTTCATCTTTGCCTCCTTATTTGACCGCGATCTTGATCACGCGTTCGGACCTGTTCACGCCGTCGTTGGCGACCACACGGGCAAAATAGGTTCCCCGGCCGACTTTGGCACCGGAGGTGTTTCTGAGATTCCAGGGAATCCTGATCTGATTTGAATTCTGGGGCGGTTCAGTGATGGTCCGGACCTTTTTGCCGGCAAAATCGTAGATCGAAACGGTGAGGGTGACGTTGTTGTTGCGGTTGAGGATCACCACGATCTCGGTCTGCTCCATGGCGGGATTCGGCCAGGCGTATGAGGCGTCGCTGATATCCAGGTCCTGCGACTGGTAGTATTCCACGGTGGAAGCGCTGGCCGGGCTTTCAGCCCCGTCGTACACCGCGGTAACGTAATACTCGTAGGAAACGTCCATTTCGATGCTGTAGTCGTCGAAGTAATAGTTACCGTCCACCTGGGTGTTCACCAGAGCGGTGTTGATCTGGGTGTAGGCCGTTTCCGCCAGTTTGCGGCGGTAAACGTTGAAGCCGTCCAGACCTTTGCCCGCCCCGGGCAGGTTCCACAACACGCGGATGTAACCGGCATAGCTGAAACCACGCACATCCACCGGCGCGGAGAAGATGGTGTAAGTGGCGCTGGCCGCCGGGCTGGGGGTCCAGTCGGTTTTGAAGGCCCGGGCCGTGATCACGAAGTTCTGAGCGTAGTTGGGCACGATCACGGGATCGGTGTAGAGCTCGGATGCAGCCGTGGGATCGCTGCCGTCCGTGGTGTAGCGGATCTCGGCACCCTCGGTGGGAGACGAGACCACCACGAAGACCGGCGCGCCGTAAGTGCCTCCCGGAGGTGAGAATACTGGCGGGGAAACCGTTCCGGTTATGGTGTAAACAGCGGTTTGGGTTTCCGAGGGGATCCAGCCGTCGGCAAAGCCCCTGACCTTGAGGGTGGTAGTGGCATTTTGCGGCAGGGTGATCGGCGCTGTGTAAGCCGCCGAATAAACCGTGGGCTCTGTTCCGTCCGTTGTGTAACGGACGGTGGCGTTCGCCGGCAGGGTGGCCGCGGCCAGGGTTACGCTTTGCGAGGTTTGGTAGGTTCCGGGTTCTGGACTGAACATGGCTTGCGGCAGCTGCACCTGGCCCGTCACGTTGTATACGCCGCTTTGTACCACGCTGGGCAGCCAGCCGGTTTTGTAAGCGCGGAGCTTGATCGTGTAACCGATGGAGTTCAGGCCAATGTTTACAGGAGCCGTGAACTCTGGCGAACTTTCGGTGGGATTGGTTCCGTCCGTGGTGTAGCGGATCGTTCCGCCGGCAGGGTTGGTGCCGCCGGAGGGGCTTACGCTGATGGGTTCTGTGTAAGTTCCCGGAGCGGGATCCAGATAAGGCGGCAGCAGCTGCATCTGACCCGTGAGTTGATACAGCGCGGTATAGGTCGGGCTGGGAAGGTAGTCCTGTTTGGCCGCCTTGACCTTGAGGGTATAATCGCCGGGAGCGGTGAGTTGGATCGGTTGGGTGTAATGCGTTGATGACGATTCGGGCTCAGTGCCGTCCAGAGTATAGAGCAGCGTTGCTCCGGCGGGCACGGTCTGCGTGTTCAACACCACCATGATATCCGAGGCATAGGTTCCGGCAACCGGGGTGAAGACAGGATCGGGAATGGTGGCTGTTCCAGTGAAGGTGTAATTGGCAACATACACAGGGCTGGGGGTCCAATTGGTGGCGTAGGCCCTTGCGCGCATTTCGATGTTGGTGAACAGCGGGAACTGCATCGGCGCGGTGTAGAGGTCTGAAGCCGGCGTGGGGTCAGTGCCGTCGATTGTGTAGCGAATCTGGGCTCCGGCGGGAACCACGTTGCTACTGATGCTTACTGTCTGCACAGTGGCATAGGTGCCGGGGATGGGATCGAAGACCGGCGCCTGGATACTGGCCTGGCCGGTGATGGTGTAGGTCGCGGTATGGGTGGCGCTGGCGATCCAGTCTGTCTTGAAGGCTTTCACCTTAAAAGTGGTGTTGCTGTTCAAAGGCAGGCTGAGCGGGGCAGTGTACATTGTGGAAGAAGCCGTGGGTTCCGTGCCGTCGGTGGTGTAGCGGATGGTCGCGTCAGCCGGGATAGTTTCGGAGATCGTGATGATTTGTCCGGTCTGGTAGATCCCTTCGGGGGGGGTGAACACCGGAGTCTGGAACACGATCTGGCCGGTGATCACGTAGGTGGCGGTGGCAGTCGCGCTGGGGGTCCAGTCGATCTTGAAGGCTTTCACGCTGATCGTGGTCGTGCTGTTCAGGGGCAGATTGATCGGCGCGGTGTAAGCCGGGGAATTCTCCGTGGGCACCGAGCCATCCAGAGTGTAGCGAAGGGTGGCGCCAGTGGGTGTGGTGTTCGTGTTCAGCGCTACCGTTTGCGCGGCTTGGTAAGTTCCAGCGGCGGGCGTGAAGACCTGGGCCGGCAATTGCACCTGGCCGGTGACGGTGTAAGTGGCGGAATAGACCTGGCTGGGGGCCCAGCCGGTGAGGAAGGCCATGGCTTTCACCGTCATTGTGGTGCTCAGCGAAACGATGATCGGAGTTGTGTAGATCGGCGAAGAGGCTGTTGGAGTGCTGCCGTCGGTGGTGTAACGCACCGTTCCTCCCGCCGGACTGGTGGTGGTGTTGATCACCACCGACTGGGCGGTTTGATAGGTCCCGGCAGCTGGCGTGAATACGGGTTCCAGGATGCTGAGCGCTCCCGTGATATTATAGGTGGCGCTGTAGGTGGGGCTGGGAGTCCAGTTGGTGAGATAGGCCTTCACCTTGACCGTGGTCTGCGAACCCAAGGCCAGTTGGATCGCGGTGGTGTAGATCGGCGAACTCGCAGTGGGCTCTGTTCCGTCCAGGGTAAAGCGCAAAGTCGCGCCGGCCGGGGTGGTGAGCGTGTTCAGGGTTACCACTTGCGCCGTTTGGTAGGTGCCCGCGGGAGGTGTGAAGACCGGTTCAGAGATCGAGACCTGGCCGGTGACGGTGAAGACACCGGTGTGGATCTGGCTGGGTTGCCAGTTCGCGGCGTAGGCACGCACCCGGATGGTCACGCTCTGGCCGTTGCTCACCTGGATGGGGGTGCCGTAAACCGGCGAACTTTCGTTCGGGTCGCTGCCGTCCAGGGTATAGCGCAAAGTCGCGCCCGCAGGGATGGTGGTGGTGTTGATCACCACAGCCTGCGGCGAAGTGTATAGTCCCGGGCTGGGAGTGAATACCGGCAGGGTGATGGTCACAGCGCCGGTGGTGGTGTAGTTTCCGGTCTGGATGGCGCTGGGCGTCCAGTTGGCTTTGAAGGCCCGCACTTTCAGGGTCAGTGAGGTTTCCAGGGGCAGGTTGATCGGGGCGGTGTACTGCGGGGAAAGCTCGGTGGGATCGCTACCGTCGGTGGTGTAGCGCACCACCGCGTCCGTCGGGATGGTGCCGTTCACCGTGATCTGCTGGGCCGTGGCGTAAACTCCTGGCGCGGGAGAAAACACCGGCGTCTGGAAGACCACCTGGCCTGTGATCAGATATGTAGCGGTCGCCGTGGTGCTGGGGATCCAGTTATCGCGGAAACCTTTCACTTTTATCGTGGTGCTGCTGCCCAAACCCAGCTGGATGGGAACCGTGTAAGCTGGTGAGAACTGGCTGGGCTCGCTGCCGTCCAGGGTATAGCGCAAAGTCGCGCCCGCGGGGGTGGTGTTGGTGTTCAGCGTTATCGCCTGGGCTGTCTGGTAGGTCCCGCCGGCAGGTGAGAAAACCTGGGACGGAAGCTGCACCTGGCCGGTTACTGTGTAGGTTGAGGAATACACCTGGCTGGGGGCCCAACCCGCCAGGAAAGCCACGGCTTTGATGGTGGTGGTGGTGTTCAGGGGAATGCCGATCGGGGTAAGATACTGCGGCGAGGAGGCTGTGGGGGTGCTTCCGTCAGTTGTGTAGCGCACCGTTCCCCCGGCAGGCATGGTGGCGGTGTTGATCACCACAGACTGAGCTGTCTGATAAGTTCCGCCAGCCGGAGTGAACACGGGCTCGACGATGCTGAGGGCGCCGGTGATGTTGTAGGTGGCGCTGTAAGTTTGGCTGGGCAGCCAGTTGGTGAGATAAGCCTTGACCTTGATGGTGGTCATGGTGCCCAAAGCAAGTTGGATGGCGGTGCTGTAAACCGGAGAGCTGGCGCTGGGCTCGCTGCCGTCCAGGGTGTAGCGCAAAGTCGCTCCAGCCGGCATGGTGAGGGTGTTCAGCGTTACCACTTGCGCGGTCTGGTAGGTTCCTTCCGGCGGAGTGAACACCGGTTGGGCGATCGTCACCTGGCCGGTTACGGTGTAAACTCCGGTGTGGATCAGGCTCGGCTGCCAGTTGGCGGCATAGGCCCGCACCCGGATGGTGACCGTCTGGCCATTGCCGACCTGGATGGGATCACTGTAAACTGGAGAGAATTCATTCGGGTCACTGCCGTCCAGCGTATAGTGCAAGGCCGCTCCGGTTGGGATGGTGGCGGTGTTGATCACCACGGCCTGCGGCGATGTATAGAGCCCCGGAGCGGGCGTGAACACCGGCAGGGTGATGGTCACGGCGCCGGTGGTGGTGTAGTTTCCAGTGTGGATCTCGCTGGGTGTCCAGTTGGCTTTGAAAGCCCTCACTTTCAGGGTAAGCGAAGTTTCCAGGGGCAGATTGATCGGATCGGTGTACTGCGGGGAAAGCTCGGTGGGATCGGTGCCGTCGATGGTGTAGCGGACAATGGCATCAGCAGGCAGGGTGTCGTTCACATGGATCTGCTGCGCTGTGGTATAGACTCCGGGGGCGGGTGTGAACACCGGGGTGAGGAATGCCACCTGGCCGGTGATCACATAGGTCGCGGAAGCCGTTTCACTGGGCGTCCAGTCGGTCCGGAACCCTTTCACTTTGATGGTTGTGGTGCTGTTAGTTCCCAACTGGATGGGATTGGTGTAGGCTGGTGAGAACTGGCTGGGCTCGCTGCCGTCCAGGGTGTAGCGCAAAGTGGCGTCCGTGGGCAACAGAGGCGGGTTGATGCTGATCGCCTGGGCCGTCTGATAGGTCCCGGCGGGCGGAGCGAAGAGCACTGTGGGCAGGGTCACCTGTCCCGTCATCACGTAGGTGGAGCTGTAAAGCGGACTGGGGATCCAGTTTTCCCTAAAAGCCCTGGCTTTAAGCGTGACCGTCTGATTCAGGCTCAGATCGATGGGACCGTCATAAATCTCTGAAGTGCTGGTGGGATCGTTGCCGTCGGTGGTGTAGCGGATGATGGCATCCGCGGGGATGGGGGTGTTGATCGCCACGGTTTGCGGGCTGGTGTACACACCGGAGGTAAGGCTGAAGACCGGAGGCGTGATGATCACCTGGCCGGTAACGGTGTAGCTTTCGTGGGTGGTGGTGCTCGGTTGCCATCCGGCTTTGAAAGCCTTGGCATTGATGGTCACCGTGCTGTTCAGCTGCACAACTATCGCCGTGGTGTAAAGTTCGGAATCCTCATCCGGCTCGCTGCCGTCAGTTGTATAATGGATGGTCGCTCCGGCGGTGGCGGTGGTCAGGACCACGGGTGTGGCCTGCGTGTAGATGCCGCCGGCGGGGCTGAAGCTCACGTCAGCCACGGTGCCGGTCACGTTGTAGCTCGCGGATACCACCGGGCTGGGGTTCCAGCCGTCGCGGTAGGCAATGGCCTGGATGAAGAGGTTGGTGTCGGAAGGTATGTTGATCGGGGCCAGATACTCTGTCCCTTGCGTGGGAGTGGGCACCGAACCGTCTGTGGTGTAGCGGATCTGAGCGTTTTCCGTGGTGGTGGATATGCTCAGGTCGATGGGCTGGTAATAGGTTCCGGAGGGATGGGAAAACATCGGCGCCGCCACTTCCGGAACGATGATATTGATCACATAGCTGGCGTTGGAGATCAGCGAGGTGTTCATCCCCGTCTTGAAGGCGATGGCCTTGATCGTGGTGGTCTGGGAGATGTTAACCGGGCTCAGATAAAGGTTACCCACGGTCTCGGAAGGCTCGGTGCCGTCAAGGGTGTAGCGGATCGAGGCCTCCGGGGTCTGGGTGCTGATGGTCACCTGCACAGGTTCGCTGTAGATACCGGCGGGGGGCGCGAAAACAGGCGTCTCCACCGTTTCGATCGGGATCACGATCACATACTGCACGGTGGTGATCGGCGAAGGATCGTAGCCGTCCTTGAAGCCGCGGGCCTTGATGATCACGTTGTTGGACACCGTGAAACTGCCTGTGTAAACCGTGCCGTTGTCCAGCGCTGGATCCGTGCCGTTGGTGGTGTACACCAGCGTCGCTTCCGGTGTGGCGGTGGAGATGGTCACGGTCTGGACCGTGTTATACACTCCGCTGGGCGGCTGGATCACCGGCGTGGCCACATCCGGCAGCGGGATGTTGATGTCGAAGGTCGCGCTGGTGATGGCGGAGGGATACCAGTTGGTTTTGTCTGCCACGGCCTTCAGCTCCAGATCGTGGTCCACCAGCACCGGGATGAAGGGATTGTATGCCGGGCTGCTTCCCGGAACGGGATCGCTGCCGTCCAGGGTGTAATAGATCTGCGCGTCGGGGGTTATGGTGCTCAGGGTCACGTTCTGGTTGGAAGTGAAAGTGCCGCCGTTGGGAACGATGCTCACCGGGCTGGCGAAGAAATTGTAGGTCGCGCTGCTGATGTTGGACGGCAGCCAGTTGGCGCGGTAAGCCCGGGCTTTCAGAACCGTGTTTTGCTGGATCAGCAGAGGGCTGCCGTAAACCAGGCCATTCGTGTCGCTCGGATCAGTACCGTTGGTGGTGTAGTAGATGGTCGAGCTGGCCGGAAGGGTGGTGATGCTCACGCTGAAGGGAGCGGTGAAATCACCCGGGGCCACTGAGAAGAGGGGATCGGACACAGGCCCGTTGATCACGTAGCTTTGGGACACAATGTTCGAACTGATCCAGTCGCTGCGGTAGGCGATGGCTTTCACTGTCGCGCTGGCCGTCAGCTCAAACGGGGCCAGATATTGGTCTCCATACTCCGGGGTGGGATTCGAGCCGTCCAGCGTATAGCGGATGCTGGCGCCGGCTGTGCCCACGCTCATCGAGATGGTTTGCGCCGCGGCGAAGCTGCCGCCGGAAGGCGTGATCACCGGATTGCTCACCACGAAGAAATACTCCGCGGTGGCCACGTCGGAATCCAGCCAGTTGTCCAGATAGGCATAGGCTTTCACCACTGTGTGGCCCTGGATAGGGAACGCCGCGGTGTAGGTGAAGCCATTCACCAGGCTGGGTTCGCTGTCGTCCAGGGTGTAGCGGATGGTGGCCGCGGCCGGGATCACGCTGATGCTCACGGTCTGCGGGGCGTTGTAATAGCCCGCGGTGGGACTGATGATGGGCTGGCCCACCGGACCGTTGATCACATAGGAAGCCGTGGAAACGGGGGAATCGTTCCAACCCTCCAGCCAGGCGAAAGCCCGGATGATGGTATTGGCTGAAACGGTGACCGGGCCGTCATAAACTGAACCGTTGCCTTGGGCGGGCGTGGTGCCGTCGAGGGTGTAGATGATCTGCGCTGTGGCCGGTACTGCCGACAGGGTAACGGTTTGCGCCGTGGCATACTGCCCGGAGGGCGGGTCAAAGACCGGAGCGCTCACCGTGCCGGTGATGTAGTATTGCGCGTCCGTGATCCCGCTGGGATTCCAGCCGCTTTTAAAGGCCTTGGCCCGCAGCAGCACGTCGGCAGCCACCAGCACCGGGTTCCCGGTCACGTAGGTGCTGCCGTTGCTCTGGCTGGGTTCCGTGCCGTTGGTGGTATAATAGATGGTGGCATCGGGCGGATTGACGGATATGTAAACATCCACAGGGCTGGTGTAGGTGCCGGCGCCGGGGGTGAACACCGGATTGGCGATGTTGCCGATGATGGTGTAGATGGCGCCGTAGATCTCGGAAGAACGCCAGTCCGTGCGGAAAGCCCTGGCCCGAAGGGTGGCGCTGCTGTTTATGAAGACTGGCCCTTCGTAGGTGGAGCCATAAGACAAAGTTGGCTCCTCCCCGTCCAGAGTGTATCTGATCACGGCATCCGCGGTGGCGGAGGTGATGGTGACAGTGGTGGAAACCGAATAGGTGCCGCCGTCGGGTGTGAACACAGGCGTGGCCACTGTTCCGGTAACCTGGTAGCTGCGCTGGGCCACAGCGCTGTTGATCCAGCCGGCCTGCACGGCGATGGCTTTGATGGTGAAACTGGTCTGAAGGCCTATCTGGATGCCGGTTCCGGGGTCATAGAGGGTGGAGGCGTCCGTGGGTTCGCTGCCGTCGGTGGTATAGTGGATGGAGGCCTCAGGCGCGCCCGGAACGCTGAGGTGGACTACGATCGGATCGAAGTAGAGGCCTTCCGCGAGATCAAAGACCGGCGCGGGCAGGATGCCTATGCTGTAGGTTCCTTCCGTGATGGTGCTGGGATCCCAAAATTCCTTGAAGGCACGGGCCCGCACCTGGTGCAGTCCGTTGCCCAGGTCAACCGGTCCTTCATAGAGGAAGGACGCGCGCGTGTTCGGGGCCGGTTCGCTGCCGTCCAGGCTGTAGTAGATCACCGCGCCGTCGGTGCTGGAAGTCATCGTGAGCTGGAGCGCGGAGGAAAAGCTGCCCGGCTGGGGATCGAACACAGGCGCGGCCACGGTCCCCGTAATTGTGAAAAGGCCGGCTTGGATGTCGCTGGGATAGAGGCCGGGATACTGGGCCAGGGCCTTGATGGTGGTGGTCGCGTCGATCTGGATGGGCCCGGTGTAAAGCTGCGAAGTGCCGGGGTCCGGATCGCTGCCGTCCAGCGTGTAATAAACCGACGCTCCGGAAGGCAGGGTGGAAGCGCTGATGCTCACAAAGATCGGAGTGGTGCTGTAGCCCGGGGCGGGATCGAACACGGTGCCATTGGCATAGGTAAGCATCACCGTCTTGCTGCGCACATCGTAGTAGTAGCTGTAGGTCTCGCTGGCCTGCCAGTCCGCAAGATAGGCCTTGAAGGTGATCCAGCTGGGGTTGGTGAGCTGGATCTGCTGTCCGCTGCCGTAAACTTGCGCGTTGGGATTGTCCGGGCCGGGCAGGCTGTTGTCCAGGGTGTAATAGACTGTCGCGCTGGACGGGGCCACGCTCAGTCCGGTGATCTCCACCCCCAGATACTGGCCCTGGTCGATGAGGTAAAAATCACCGTCCGGCAGCGGCGGCGGCGTCATGGTGTGGGATACGATCTGCACCGCGCCGGTAACGATGTAGGTTTGCGCAGCCACCGTGCTGTTCAGCCATCCTTCCCGGGTGGCCAAAGCCTTGATGGTGAGGGTGGTTTCCGCCCCCACCGTGATCGGCAGCACGTATTCCAGGGTTCCCGGAGCGCCCGGGCTGGGATCGCTGCCGTCCACCGTGTAGTGGATCACGGCCGCCGGATTGGCATTGCTCAGGGCAACCTCCACCGGCGCGTAATACAGCCCGCCCAGAGGCGCGAACACAGGCTCGGCCAAGGTTCCGGTGATCCGGTAGCTTTCACTCTCGATCTGCGAGGGTGGGAAACCCGGATAGCTGAAGAAAGCCTGGATGGTCACGTTGTTTTCCGCGTTCGGAAGGGCGTCCACCGCTATGGGAGCGGTATAGACCGTGGATGCTTCCGTGGGCGTGCTGCCGTCCGTGGTGTAATGAATGACGGCGGTTTCAAATCCCGCCGGCGGTGCCAGCGTCACGCTGATCCCGCTGGTGTAGGTGCCGCCCTGGGGATCGAACAGCGGTCCGTTCGGGCGCACGATAATGCTCCAAACCACGCTGTCGGTGGCCTGGCCGTCCGAGACCTCGCAGCTGATGCTCTGCGTGCCGGGAATGTCAAATTGCAGGTCCAGACCGGCTGTGGTGGAAACCACATCGGAGAAAGGCACGCCGTTGAGGCTGCCGCTGTGGGTCCAGGCGTATGTAAGCGCGTCGTTATCCACGTCGTCCGCGGTCACGGAAAAAGCCAGTAAACTTCCCTGGTCGATGTTTTGGGTAAGTTCCTCAGGTTGCCAGAGGCTTATCTCCGGGGGATCGTTGACCCCCAAAACGTTGATGTAAATGGTCTGCGAGCTGAACGCGTTTGACTGCCGGTCCACTGCCGTGAGTTCGTAGGTCGCCATGCCGTTGTAATCCAGCTGGGGCGTGAAAGTAACCAAAGAACCTGTGGAGGGCGGTTCCTGGGTCACGTCGATGGGATATTCGGCAAACAGCACATTGAGGTCAAAGTTGGTGGGATCGGCCGAGTCGATGCAGCTCACGTAGTTCTGAAACTCTATCTGCAGCGCCGTTTCTTCGTTGGTTACAAAGATGTTCCCATCCGGCAAACCGCTCCAGACGGGGGGGTCTGGCACGGAGGTCACATTCACGCGGAAAATGCCATAGGCGTAATCGCCTGTCAAATTGTCTATTGCCTTAAGAATCAGAACTTCCGATCCAAACCAGTTCTCTTCTATGGGTTGGAACTGAAGTTTCAGGGTATTGCCAGGGTCCGGAACGGTTAATGTGAAATACTCGGACGGATACAGAAGATCCAAGGTCAGGGCGATGTTCTCCGGATTGTTGATGTGCCGGGTGAAATCTTTGGTCCAGGCCAGATCTTCGTAAAAGAGGCCTGTCTCGGGATCGTCAACATCGGTCAAATCTGGAATGTTGTATTCTTCCAAGCCGGTGTTGAAGGAAAAGCTCGTCCGCTGGGAATCATGACCGGCGATCAGCTCCAGGATTTCCGGAGGAATTTCCGGATTGGCCTCAGCGGCCAGTTCGCTTGTTTGCGCGAAGAGAGCGATTGCGCTCAGCAACACGACCAAAACCAACAAAAATCTATTCATGCTCTATCTCCTTCCAAGACTGCGCGGGGCAGTGGTTGACAATGTATGCGCTCCGTGGCGCCGGGCAAAACGCCGGTTCCACGGAGCCTGACAAAATGTTGTGCAAATACGGACTTTTAGTCATAATGTCAAGTTATCGCCCCTTTTGATGCTGTCAATGAATATTTTGTCCGCTTCGCCCCCTTTTGTAGAAATAATTCCAGCCTCCCGTCATCCCGCGGCTGGGGCAGACCGGGTAACCACCCACGGCATATGGCCTGCCAGGCTACTCTGGATATGGCTTTGAGGCCATCCAGCGTGGCTGCTGCGAACGCTTCTTCGATGACTTCCGCGTATCCGAGGAAACCGCCGCCCAAGCCCTCTACCTCTGCGACTTCTACTTCAACACCACCATCCCCTTCCTGGAGATCGTGAGCGAACAGGACCGCCTCGCCGGAGAACGCAAACTGGTGGACCTGCTGGTTAGCAAATACGGAACACCAGTTTCAACTGGTCGGACCGCCGGATTCATCCGGAAATCTTCTGCTGCGTACCAGGCCTGTCAGTCCATCGGCAAAAACCGGATGAATCCGGTGGACCGACCGGATAAATCCGGTGTTCCGGTTCCCACGGAATTCGCTGACTGTCCTCTCCTGACGGCTTCGAGAGTTTGATTGACATATTTACCGCCATCAGTTCGTCAGATTTCTGTTCCATGAACCATTCTTTCACAACCCTTCACAAATGGCTGTGAATAGTTCTAACCCTTTATAGAAAAGGGTTTGAAGCCATTCTTTCACAAAATATCGGTACTCCTCTCTCTCCGGGATAGAGTCCTTGTGCATTATGCTAATCTTTATATTATATATTAAACTATGATACATATATTATCTATATCTATATATATGACATATGGTTATACATCTGCATCAGGGATTCCTGCATCATTGCTGCGGCGGGAGGGGAGTAGCGAATTTTTGTGAATGGTTAGCCTGTAACGCTGATCAGTAAAGGATTAGAACTATTCACAACCGTTTGTGAAGGGTTGTGAAGAGTGTGAATTTGCCCATTGTGATTCTTGATCCCTTCCCTCCCCTAAAGCCCCGCAGGGGCGATACATCTTAGCCCGGGGTGGAAACCCCGGGTCACCAATACAAATGAGGCAGATCAGCCCCGCAGGGGCGACACATCTTAGCCCGGGGTGGAAACCCCGGGTCAAGGGGACATAAATAGGTTACGAAGCCCCGCAGGGGCGACACACTAACCTAATCTGTTATTTTGCAATCATTTGTGCCGCCCCTCCGGGGCTTGCATTCATCCTATGTCTCCACACCCCAGGGTTCCGCTGCGCTTCACCCTGGGCTAAGTTGTTACGCCCTCTGGGCTCAACCCCTTCCCGCCCCTCGATCCCCCACCCATGTCCAAGCAACGTCCAAGCCATGCCCGAAACCGGAGATCGGCGGGACGTCAGCAGCGCGTGGGGAGGGCGGACAGAAGCGAGGGAGGCCAGACAGAGCCCCTTGTGGGCGACAGAATCCCCCGTAAATTATATCGCTCGCGAGGGGCTTATGTTTTCTTTGGGCTACGATCCCGAGGGGCTTGCCTCGCTGCGCTCGTCCGCATCCTCGCTATCGTTCTGCCGCCTCTGCGAGGCTTGTCATTGCCAACCAACGCCCCGAACCCGCGTCATTCCGGAACGCAGTGACGGAATCCAGCCCTGGCGGGAATAGCCCAACCCAGACTCAGGCCACCTCGGGGTCCGAAATCATCGGCGTAACGCAAAACAGCATAATCACAACACGGAGGCACGGAGACACGGAGAAAAGAGGAAAAGGTGGTGGTTGGTCGGCTTAGCCTGGCGAACGGCGAACGCAGAGAGCATGGGCGAAAGGATATTTTGGCGGTAACATGCTTTGTTGCCGGCGATGCTCGTGACTCACTCGAAGCCAGCCCCCACGCTCCCTCCCTTCCACCCCCTCTTTTTCTCTGAGCCTCTGAGCCTCTGAGCCTCTGTGTTAAAAAATTCCATGGGAGGAACCACATGAAAGTCTGCTCAAGAACATGCTCAAAGCCTACCGCGGCGCATGTGACGGATCGACCTATTACTACAATCCCCGCGGAACTTCCCGGCCCACCCCGACGCTGGGATGACGGCGTGGGCGCCCCCCCCTTCGTCCCGATTTTGATTGACAAACCGGCCCTTTCTTTTCGTCTGGAGTGATGAAAACAATTGAGTATCAAGAAAAGGGAAGCTATTTCGCGATAGTGGCGGGAAGTTTGGAGCGCCACGCGGCGGCGGAACTGGGCGAACTCGGCGCCGGGGTGGGCCGGGAAGTTCCGCGGGGACTGCATTTCAGTTGCGATCAGGAAACGCTGTACCGGGTGCTTTACACATCCAGGCTGGTCCAGAGGGTGCTGGCGCCGCTGGCCACCTTTGCCTGTCCAGACGAAAAACTGCTTTACCGCAAAGCGCGGGACCTGATCGATTGGGCCTCGTTGTTTCCGGTGGACACCAGTTTTGGGATCCAGGCCAACGTGAGTTCCAGCAGGATCCGGCACTCGCTTTACGCGGGCCAAGTGCTCAAAGACGCCATTTGCGACAGCTTTCGCGACAAAACCGGGCAGCGTCCGGATTTCAGCACCAGGCAGGCACCGGTGAATTTCAACCTCCACCTCCACGCCGACCGGGCCACCATTTCGCTGGACCTCTCCGGCGTGAGCATGCACAAACGCGGCTACCGCAAGGCTGGCGGCGCCGCCCCGCTGCAGGAAACCCTGGCCGCCGCGATGATCAGATTGTCGGGTTGGGATGGCTCCAGAAAACTGCTGGACCCCATGTGCGGCAGCGGGACCATTCTGGCGGAGGCTTTGATGCATTTCTGCCGTGTCCCGGCGGCCTGGCTGAGGCAGGACAGCGGTTACCAGTTTTTGCCAGACCACTCCCCGGACCTCTTCAAGAAAGTGAAAGCAGCCGCCGACGCGGAGATCCGCCCCCTGCCGGAAGGCCTGATCCAAGGTTCAGACATGCACGCGGGCAATGTTCAGACCGCCAGGGAAAACCTGGCCCTGCTGCCGGGCGGGGACAGAGTCGAGCTGCAAGCCTCCCGGTTTCAGGACCTGGGGCGGGAAAGCGGCCGCTGCGTGATCTCCAACCCGCCTTACGGGGTGAGGCTGGAGGACAGCAGCAGCGCGGAACGGCTCTACAACGAACTGGGGGATTTCCTCAAGCAAAAGTGCCCGGACAGCGAATCCTACATCCTTTGCGGCAACAAAAACCTGGTGCCGCAACTGCGGCTGCGGGCGCACTGGAAGAAGAATCTGAAGAACGCGGATCTGGAAGTGGTGCTGGCGAAGATCGTGGTGCGCTAGGCACTCAGATATTCAGCAGGGGGGTGTGCCGATACTGGTCCGCCACCAGCAGTTGAATGTCGCTGCGGATGGTTTGCAAATAGGCGCGCATGGTTTGCAGGGCCAGCTGCGGATCGTTGTTGATCTCACTGAGGTGGGCCAGGACAAGGTTTTGCAGTCCGTGATGCATCACCTGGCTCACCACACCCACCGCCTGGAGGTTGGAAAGGTGGCCGTTGATGCTTTTGATGCGCTGTTTCAGGGCCCAATCGTAGGGTCCGTTCATCAGCATGCGCTCATCGTGGTTACTCTCCAAAACCAGGGTGGTGCAATGTTTCAGCTTGTTCACAGCCAGCGCGGTGGGAAAGCCCAGATCGGTGGCCACGCCCAGCTTGCGTTCATCGTCACCGTTCCGGGTGAAAGTGAAGTTGCAGCTGTCCGCGGCGTCGTGGGAGGAGGCAAAAGGATGGATCTCCAGATCGCGGATGCTGAAGCCGCGGCCGGTTTCGAAGTATCTGACGCCGGCGGGAAGATCGCCGAGGCGGTGGGCGCACTGGTCCAGCGTGCCTGCATTGATGTAGAGCGGAATTTTGAGCTTGCGGGCCAGGACCCCCACCCCGCGGGTGTGGTCCGAATGCTCGTGGCTCACCAGCACGGCCTTCAGCTCGTTGTAGCCAACGCCCAAGGCGTCCAGGGCCGCCAGGATGGTTTTGGCCGCCACTCCAGCATCCAGCAGCAGCGCCACTTCGCCGGTGCGCACAAGGACGGCGTTGCCCTTGGAACCGCTCACCAGCACCGAGGTTTGGAACATCCGCTCAGATCTTGGTGAGGTGGTAATAGCGGTTGTTCAGCTTGTCGTATTCGCTCCAGACAGCGTTTTCCGGTGCCGCTTCCAGCATCTGGGCCACGCCCACGCTCTGGGCGTCCAGGTTGTCGCAGAGGTGCAGAACCAGCGCCTCGAGGGTCTGGGGCAAGCGCACGGAGGCTTTTTCATATTCGCCGTGGTGGGCCAGGATCATGTGGCGCAAATTGAGCAGGATGTCGTCAGGAAAACCGGTGATCAGCCTGGCCTGTTCGCAGATGTACTGGTCGCTGAGGCTGAGATGGCCGATCAAGCGCCCCACTTCGGTGAAATCGATCGCGGGTTTGGCGTTGTATTCGAAGATCTTGCCAAAGTCGTGCAACAACGCTCCGGAGAGCAGCAGGTCCCGGTTCACGGGATACATCACCGAAACGAAATCGCAGAGGGTGGCCACGGACACAGTGTGTTCGATGAGCCCGTGCATGTAGTTGTGATGCCAGCCTTTGGCCGCGGGGGCCTGCAGAAAACGGGCGAAGACCTCCTTGTCGTCAAAGACGGCGCGCAGCAGCTTGTGCAGCCAAACGTTCTCCACCTTGTCTACAAAGGCAAAGAACTGCTCCGCCAGGGCGTCCGGATCCTTCTTGCTGCGGGTGACGAAATCCTCGATCCTGTATTCGGAGTGGTCGGCAAAGCGGACCTGGGAAACATTCAGCTGGATCTGTTCCTTATAGCTGTTCACCAGGGCTTTCAGGTGCACCACGTCACCCGCGGCGAAAGTTTCGCTGATGTTTTTGGCGTCTTTCCAAACATTGCCGGCGATGGTGCCGCTGCGGTCCTGCAAACGCAGGCGCAGATACTGGTCGTTCTTGCCGTCGCGCAGTTCCTTTTCCGCCACCAGATAGAAGCCGTTGATCTCTTTGCCGAGGTGGTCCTTGAATTCCGAAATGTCGATGTGGTCAGTCATGATGGCTCACTTTATGATGTTTATTTTTTTGAAAACCGTGGTGGTCCCGCCACGGGGCAGGGCGATCTGAACGCGAAGCAGATAGATCCCGGAAGCGGGAAATTCGCTGGCGGCCAAAGTGATCTCCGGCTGGCCTGCCTCCAGGTCCATGATCTTCTGTCCGCGGAGGTTGTAGATCTGCAGCGGGCCCAGTTTTTGCCCCTTGTCCAGGCAGATCCGCAAACAGCCGCCGCCCCGGAGCGGGTTGGGGCTGATCCGTAGTTCCGGAACTGGCTGGACCTCGTCCTGCGCGGCAACTACATCCACGATATCGCTGTAGGCGGAATAGAGGATCCTGCCGCCGCCCGCAAGCTGCAGCCAGTAATAGAGGCGGTAGTTTTGGGCCAGCTCGGCCAGGGAAAGGTCGCTTAGCGACAGGTTGAAGTTCAGCCTTATCTCCTCGCCCGCGCCCAGAGGGCCGTTCAGCGGGGCGCCGTGCGTGATCCAGCGGTCGATGACGAAGCGTTCCGCGCCGTCGAAAAAAACTTTTTTGAAGAGCCCCACACTCAGGCGGGAGGAGTTGATCAGGTTATATTCGGTGGCGGAATTGTAGAGCAGGGTGTTGGCGTTGGACAAGGTCAGTTCGGCGCTGAGCAGATCGTTCTGGGCGATGTGCTCGAAACGGCAGTTCGAGGACGAAACGAAGCTTTTCAGGTCCTGGGCGGTCAGGCAATGCTGCTCATACTGCGTGCCGTAAGCGGGCGAAAACCCGTTCAGGCGCAGATCTCCGTTCACGGCCGTGCGGGGCAGGGAGTTGAAGCTGTACCAGTTGAATCTGATCTGCGCGGCCACATTGGCCAGGGAATCGCTGAGGATGGGAAAATAGTTCAGGACATGAACGTCCGGAAAAGCGTAGGGATCCTGGATGGTGGTGATCTGGGCGGAACTGCCGTTGCGCAGGAAATTTTCCACCAGCCAGACAGGATAGGCCTCGGCCAGGCTGAAACGGTGGATCACGCTGCTGTTGTTCGCAGTGGGCTCGCCAACCGCCTGGGCGCTGCTGAGGGTTGCCCGCAGTTTCAGCTGCAGAGGCTGGTCCGGCAGGATGAACTGGTGATCGGCGAAATTGGGGCTTTGGGCGTTGAAAGCATACTCCGAGCGCGGCGGGATGGGATCCACAACCAGCAGGGAATCCGCAAAGGCGAATCCCGCCAAGGGCGATGAGTAGTTGATCAGGACCACGGCGTCGCTGATGGGGAGGTCGGAATGATTGAAGATGGTGAAGCTTGGCCCCACCATTTGCCTGGGCTGCAGCACGCCCTCCAGCTCCAGATCCGCCAATTGCAGATCCGGGGCATTGAGCACGAAATTCCCGGCCAGGCCGAAGAGCAGCTCAGCGCCAAAACCGGCCGTGGCCAGGCTTTGGAAATAAGGGTTGATGCTGTTTGTATTCCAGTAATAGCTGTGCTCACCCCCACCCGCGGACGCGGCCACAAAGCGGTTGGCAAAATTCGTGGCGTAGGTGACCACCAGCCAGAGGGAATCGCCCTGCACTGGGTTCGCGAAAGGGATCTCCACCTGATTGGCCATTACCGGCACTTTGGCCCAGGCCAGGCTGGCACCAGGCCCTCCGTAGGAATCCGCAAACAATTCCACCCGCACCGAATCACCCGTCTGCGGCAGCCAGAGAAGAGCTTTGTCAACTGCAAACTCGCTGGCGAATGTTTCCGGATAGACCTCCGCGAAATTGAAGCGCACCGCCCAGATGTCAGCGCCGTAAAAATGATAGTCGTCGCTGCCGTTGTGGTAGGCAAAATTGTATTCCCTGTCTTCAGCGGGCCAGACGTTTTGGCCGCTGCCGGGAAGCGTGCCCAGGGCAAAGGATAGGCCGCAAAGCAAGCTCAGCGCCAGGATCAGGCAGAGTTTCACAGCTTCCCCTTCGCGATCAGTTCCCGCGCCCGCTGCAGATCATGCAGCATGGCCTCGCGCAAAGCGTTGATTCCGCTGAACATCTTTTCCTCCCTGAAATACTGCAGCAGTTCCACGGCCAGCGGAACGCCGTAGATCTGCCGGTCAAAATCCAGAATATGGGTCTCCACAACAACATTTCCGCTGTGTTTCAACGTTGGGCTGAAGCCGATATTTGTCAATCCAAAAAAACTGTCTTCGCCCAGACGCACCCGGCTGAGGTAAACCCCGGCTTGGGGCAGCAATTGCCGGGCGTCCTCCAAACGCAGGTTGGCAGTGGGAAATCCCAGGTCGCGGCCCAGGGCGGAACCGCCCGCTACTTCGCCAAACAGGGTGTAGGGCGCGCCAAGCAGCCGGTTGGCCTCCGCCAGATCGCCCAGAGTGAGCATTTCCCGGATCAGGGTGCTGCTCACCACCCGGTTGCCGTGCTGCAGCGGCTCCACAAAATGAAGCTGGTAGCCGTAACGGGCCTGGTGTTCCTGCAAAAAGGCGTAGTCGCCCCGCCGCTGGTGACCGAACTGGGAATCGTAACCCAGCACCATGGCCGCGGGTGCGAAACGGCCAATGATCTGCCCCTGCAGAAAGTCTTCCGCGGAAACGCGGGCCAGCTCCTCATCAAAATGGAGCAGCGCTACTTCATCGACCCCCAGTTCCTGCAGCAGTCTTGCCTTCTGCAACGGAGGCAGCAGCAGGCGGGGATGCAAGCGGCGCTGAAGAACCTCGGCGGGATGGTTGTCGTAGGTGATGACCACGCTTTTTAGCTGGAGCTGCAGCGCCACAGCGATGAGTTCGCCAATGAGTTTGCGATGGCCCAGATGCAGGCCGTCGAAATTGCCTATGCTTAAAACACTGTTTCGCATTTTGTTACACAAGGTTGATCACGGGCTGGACGAGGTTTGAAGCCCGTCTGGCCACACCGAGGATGGCGTCGCTAGAGTCCAGAAGCAGGATGCGTTCCGCGTCCGCGCCTTCGCTGCCAAAAGCCTGGCCGTTTCTCAGCGCGGCCAATTCGGCTGCCTGTGGCTGGAAAAACTCAAAGCCCGTGAACAGCTGCCGGGGCGGATGGAAAGCGGACTGGAAATTCTCGGGGGTCAGCGCGTCAAGTTGCCAGGCTTCATCCAGCCCCACCGCGCCGATGGCCTCACGCCGCAGGGCAACAGTGTGTCCCACCGTGTTCAGGCAGCCGGCGAGGTATTCGCTTAAGCTGCGGATGTAGGTGCCCTTGGAAACACGGCAAACATAGCGCAGATCGGGAGGAGAGTAGCTCAAGACCTTGAATTCGCTGATCATTACAGGGCGCGGGGCAAGTTCCAACAGCTCACCCTGGCGGGCGTAGGCATAGGCCGGGCGGCCGTTCACTTTCAGGGCTGAATGCTGAGGAGGACGCAGTTCCCGCAGCCGGGTCACCTGCTGCAGAAGGCAAGCCTCATCCACCTGGTCCGGAACCGGGCCATCCAAGCGCACAAACTCGCCCTCGGTGTCGCCGGTATTGGTCTGGCTGCCCAAGCGCAGGGTGGCGCTGTAGCTTTTATCCTCCGCCTCCAGATATTTGCACAGCCGGGTGGCAGGCCCGAGCGCGCAGATCAGCAGTCCGGTGGCAAAGGGATCGAGGGTGCCGGTGTGGCCAATCTTCCTGATCCCAGTGATTTTTCGCAGCCTGCGCACCATATCGAAGGAGCTGCAGCCCGCGGGCTTGTCGATCAGCAGGAATCCGCTTGGTTCAGGCATTCGCCGGGAGATCGCGCAAAGTTCGGTCCAGCTTGTTCAGAATATCGGCCTTGAGCGTGTCCAGATCGCCGCGCAGGTTGGCCCCGGAAGCGCTTACATGGCCGCCTCCGCCGTAGGAGGAGGCCACCGAATTCACGTCGAATCTGGGCGAGCGCAGGCTGAGCTTGTACTCGCCGGGCTTTTCTTCCCTCAGGTAGGCCACGATGTCGATGTCCCGAACGCCCTGCACCCAGCGGGTGATGTTCATGATGGAATCGGCCGTGAGCTTGTTGCGGGTCTGCATGTCCAGGGTGGAATACATGTAGAGAACGCGGTCTCCGTTGTGCAGCTCGATGGTGGAGAGCACTTCACCGATGTAGCGCATCTCCAGGGCTTCGTGATTGAGGAAATACTGCTTGTACAGCTTTGCCGGCGAAATGCCCAGTTCGCCAAGCTCCGAGGCGATGCGGAAGACCTCGGCGTCGGTGTTGGCATTGATGAAATTGTTGGTGTCGTTGATGATGGTCACATAGATGCAGTTGGCCACGGCGATCCTCACGTCCTCCGGCAAAGCGGCTATCTCGCTCTGCAGGGCCCTGTGGATGATGGCCCCGGCCGAAACGGCGGAGGTGTCCACAAAGCTGAAATCGGTTTTGATGACGCCGTTTTCCGGAACGTGATGATCGATCAGGATCACGTGGCGGGAAGACCGGATCAGGGCTTCACGCTGGGCCACCCGGCTGTAGCTGTTGCAATCCAGCACGATCAGCAGATCGTAGCTCATGCCCTCTTCGTGGGTGAGCACCGCTGCTCCCTCCATCAGGAAGGCAAAGCGTTCCAGATGCGAATCCGGGTCCACGACAATCTCGCTGGACAGGCCCCGGGCCTTAAGAATCTTTTGCAGGGCCAGGCTGGCCGCGAAGCCGTCACCGTCGGGTTCCACGTGGGACATGATGCCCACCGTCCGGCCCGGAAGCAGTTCGGCCAGAAGTTTATCGTGCAGTTCCTGTGTGTTTTTCATGTTGATTTCCCCCACCTTGGCCCGCGCCCGGGTTGGCACAGCCAGAAACGGGTTCAGGGGCGGACGGGCCTATTTGTCCTCGTCTTCTTCCTCTTCCTCTTCCTCGATGAACTCGTTGTAGAGCTCTTCGTCTTCGTCCACGTCGTAAACGTCGTCTTCGTCCAGATAGTCGTCCAGGTCGATATCCGGGTCATAATCGTCATCTTCGTCACCGTACCTGTCTTTGAGCGAGGCCAGCAAGACGTCAACCGCCTCGGCCCGGTCCTCGGTCTCGTCATAGAAGAAGGTCAGTTCGGGAATGGTTCTCATGATGTGTGCTCCTGCGATTTGTTTTTTGAGGAACCCCGACGTTTTGATCAGGTGTTCCCTGATGCTGGCGTGGGTGGCGGGGTTGTTGTAATGCGAAAAATAGAGCTTGGCGTATCTAAGGTCCTTGGAAATGACCACGTCCGTGATCGTCACCCAATCCAGCGCGGGATCCCGCAGTTTCTGGCTGAGGGCGATGTTGAAGAGCTTTTTGAGCTCTTCCTGCAAACGGGGTATGCGGTGCGATTTCATCAGAGTTTCTTGGCCACCTCTTCAAGCACATAGCATTCCAATACGTCGCCTTCCTTGATGTCGGAGAAATTCGCCAGGGAAAGGCCACACTCTGTTCCCGCCTTCACTTCGGCCACATCGTTGGCATAGTGCTTCAGCGAGGAAAGGTCGTCTTCCGCCACCAACACGTCGTTGCGGTAGAGGCGAACCTTGCAGACCCTTCTGATTACGCCGCGGTCCACCTGGCAGCCGGCGATGGTGCCCACTTTCTTGATCTTGAAGACCTGGCGGATGGTTGCGGAGCCGATCACGGTTTCCTCGATGCTGGGCTTGAGCATGCCTTCCAGCGATTGGCGCACGTCGTCGATGGCGTCGTAGATCACCTGATAGAGCTTGATCTCCACGCCCTCATCCTCTGCGAGTTTGCGCGCGAGCTGGCTGGCCCGCACGTGGAAGCCAATGATCACGGCGTTGGAAGCCGAGGCCAGGCTTACGTCAGCTTCGTTGATCCCGCCCACGCTTTTGTGGATGATGCTCACCTGCACCTCATCGTTGGCGATCTTCTCCAGGGAATCGGCCAAAGCTTCAGCGGAGCCGTCGGTATCGGTTTTGATGATGATGTTGAGCTCGTTGATCGCCTCTTCCTTGATGCGGGCGAAGATGTTCTGCAGCGAGGACTTGTTCTGGAATTTTTCGCGTTCCAGGCGGATGTGGGTCCGCTCGGAGCTGATGCTGCGGGCGGTTTTTTCGCTTTCCACCTGGTTGAGGACGTCGCCGGCCTTGGGGGTGTCGTTCAGGCCGTAGATCCTGCCCACGTCCGAGGGATGGAGTATCTTCACATCCAGGCCGCGTTCGTTCTCGATCTTGCGGATCCTGCCGTGGGTTGCGCCGCAAACAATAATGTCGCCCTTGCTGAGGGTGCCTTCCTGCAAGAGCACTGTGGCCACCGAACCCATGCGCGTGTCTTTGGCGGATTCGATCACCACGGCCAGCCCGGGTACTTCCCGGCGGGCTTTGAGTTCCATCATTTCAGATGTCAGCAGGATCAGCTCGATCAGGTTCAGCACCCCTTCCCCGGTCACCACCGAGGTTTTGCACCAGGGCACCTCTCCCCCGTATTGTTCCAGCAGCACCCCGTAATCCAGCAATTGCGCGACCACCCGGTCCACATTGGCATCCGGCAGGTCGATCTTGTTGATGGCGATGATCAGATGCACCCCGGCGGCTTTGGCGTGGTCGATGGCTTCACGGGTTTGGGGTTTCATGCCTTCGTTGGCCGCCACCACGATCACGGCGATGTCCGTAACGTTGGCGCCGCGCGCCCGCATGGCGGTGAAAGCTTCGTGGCCGGGTGTATCCAGGAAAGTGATCTTGTTCTTGTTGATCTCGATCTGGTAGGCGCCGATATGCTGGGTGATGCCTCCGGATTCGCCCGCCACGATGTTCGTGTTGCGGATGTAATCCAGGATCGAGGTCTTGCCGTGATCAACGTGGCCCATGATGGTCACCACAGGCGCCCGGGGCTCTTCCGCGACATCGCTGTACTGCTCTTTTTCCCGGTCCAGAACGTCTGTTCCGAACTCTTCCTCAAAGCGGAAGGGAACCTGGAACTCTTCGCAGATCGTTTCCAGCGAATCGCGGTCCAGCCTCTGGTTGATCGTCACCAGCTGGCCCATGGCGAAAAACTTGCTGATGATCTCACCCGCGGAGAGATTCAGGATCTTGGCCAGTTCGCTCACGGAGGTGAATTCCCGGATCACGGCCAGGCCGTCGCCGGTGTCCTCGACCAGTTGGGCTTCGCGATGGTATTTTTTCTTTTTGCCGGTCTTTTGCAAAACTTTCTTGATATTGCGGGAAATCTCGGCTTCGTCGGCTTCGACCAGCGGAACTTCCACCTGTTTGCCTTTTTTGGCCGTGCCGATGATGGCTTTTTTGTGGCGGCTCTTGTCGCCCAGATCGTCGTGGCTCACCTTGGTTTTGCCGAATTTTTTGCTTTCGGGTTCTTTAACGGCCACCACTGGCGGGGCGGAATCAGGCGCTCCGGGCTTTTTGCGCGGCTCTTCGGCCCGCTTTCTGGGGTCGGGCTTGGGCCGGGCGGCGCCTCTGTCGTCCGGACGTTCCAGATAGGATTTGGGCCGGGCCGGTTTGCTGCCCCGGGGCTGGACCGGAGTGGCCTGGGTGTAGGGAACGATCACGCGGTGTTTGGGAGCTTCCTTGGTGGGAGGAACGTATTTTTCGGGCTGAGGCCGCGCTTCCGGCGCCGCTTCCTCTGGTTCCGGCTGAGGTTCTGGCTGCGGTTCAGGCTGGGCTTTAGGCTTGGCTTCCTGCTCCGGTTCCGCTTTCTTGCGCCCCTTTTTCTCTTTCACGGGCTTGGCCGGAGTTTCCTCCGCCACTTCCGCCACTGGAGCTGCTTGAGGCACGGCCGGTTCGGTCTTGCCGGTCTTGGCGGCCTGACGCATTTCCATCAGACGCTTTCTGTCCTTTTCCGCTTTCTTTTCGGCGTCCATCTGCTCGTTGTATTTTCTGCGGATCAGGTTCGCCACGTCCTCTTCGATGAGGCTCATGTGGCTTTTTACGATCACGTTCAGGTCGGTCAGGTGCTTTTTCAGCGCCATGGTGCTGATCTTCAGTTCCTTGGCCAGTTCATGTACTCTTATTTGCACTTTGTTCCTCCACTTTGGCGATGCTGTGATGATACTCCAGCATCCGGGTGGCAAATTGTTTGTCCGTTATTCCGTAGATCCCTGTGATAGGTACGCCCAACGCTGCGCTCAGCTCTTGCTGAGTGCCGAGGCGAAGAATGGAAACAGATGATCCGGCTTGCTGAACAGCCGCTTCGATCCGGGCAGCCGAGCGCTGCGCCGTGTCCGTGGCGATGATGATCAGCCGCAGGCCCCGGGAATGCAGTTCCCGCAGGCAGGCGTCCGCTCCGGAGATTAGTTTCCCGGCTTTGCGGGCAAACTGCATCAGGTTGATTATCTTGCGCGTCAGTTCGTGGCCGCTGTCCATCACTGCTTCCCCGCAGAATTGAACATGGCTTCCGAGCGTAGATTGAATCTGCGCTTCAGATGGTTCCGCTTCCATTTGTCCAGGCCTTTCAAACAGTCCGGCTGGGGGCAGACGTAGTTTTGGCGTCTTTGCACCCGGCGCCGCGGATCGAACACGATGCCCTGAGGCAGAACGAAGAAGCTGAGGAGTTCCCCGGCTTCCCTTTTCGCCCGGCATACCACACAGGTGCGCTGGGGCACATGGTCCGCGTGACTGTTTTGGTTTGGCATCAGAAATATTTGGCGGCTTCCTTGAGCCGTTCGGCGGTTTTTTGTCCCACCCCTTCCAGGTTGCAAAGTTCCTCCACCGAGGCGGCGTAGATGTCCTGGACGGAGGTGTAGCCGGATTGGCGCAGGATCTCGGCGATCTTGGCGGTCACGCCGTCCAGATCGGTGATATGGCTCACCGTGCGGCGTTCCTTGGCCATTTTTTCCTCAAATTCCTCCAGGGTGAAGATGTCGATCTTCATCCCGGTGAGCTTGGCGGCCAATTTCACGTTTTTGCCGCCCTTGCCGATGGCCACCACCTTGTCTGCCTCTTCCACGATCACGCTGGCGGCGCGGTTGCGCTCGATGATCACGCGCTTCACTTTTTCCACGCCCAGGGCCCGTTCGATCATCTTTTCCGGATCTTCGTCGTGCACCACGATGTCGATCTGTTCACCGCGCAGCTCCTTGCGGATGCTGTCGATGCGGGCGCCCCGGGGACCGATGCAGACGGCCACTGGATCCAGCTTGGGATCGGTGCTCAGCAGCTCCACCTTGGTGCGGATGCCGGGTTCGCGCACTATTTTCATGATCTTGATCGTGCCGTCGTAAACTTCCGGGATCTCCGCTTCAAAGAGCTTCTTCACAAATTCCGGATTGGTGCGCGAGAGGATGATCGTTACGTTGGACTGGTGGGTGCGGATGTTCGTCACATAGGCTTTGATGTTGTCACCCACGCGGTAATATTCGTTCTCGATCTGCTCATCGGCGGGCAGCAGCGCGTCCGTGTAACTGATGTCGATGCGGTAACCGCCGGTGTCGTCGATGGTCTTGATCTTGCCGCTGACGATGGTGTTCTTCTGTTTGTTGAAATCGCTCTGGATCTTCTCTTCTTCCAGCAGGCGGATCTTGTCCTGGATCGCCTTTTGGGCGGTCTTGATCAGTTTGGGCTCAAACTCGTGCATGGCCATGGTTTTGGCCACGAACTGCCCCAGCTCCACACCGCTGCCGTGCAGCTGTCTGGCGTCTTCGAGCGAAATCTCGCCCAGCTTTGTCTCGGTTTCCACCACCTCGCAGAGGTAGCGGGCCTTGATGGTGCTGGAGGCCTCTTCGATGAAGATCTCCAGTTCGTTTTCAGGCTCGAGTTTCTTGCTCAGCGTGGCGTGGATCGCTTCCACGATCATCTCCTGGATCAGTTCCTTGTCCAGCTGCTTAATGGCGGCAAGCTTCACCACGGCGTCCAAAATGTTCGCGTTCATTCCTGCTCCTCCCGCTTCGGTGTGGCGAGATAGACTGTCTTGGCCCGGGAGATCGATTTCAGCGCGATCTCCACCCTGCTCCCCCGGTCGTCCAGGATCACACTGTCCTGATTGACCTCGGTCAGGGTGCCCAAAGTGGAGTTTTTTTGCTCTCCGTCGCCCCATTGCACCGCCACCTTCTCGTTGATCGCGCTCACCCAATGGCTTTTCAGCTTCAGGGGGCGTTCCAGGCCGGGTGACGACACTTCCAGGAAATAGCGGTCCGGGATCAGGTCAAATTCCTCCAGCTCCGCCCCCAGGGCGCGGCTGAATCTGGCACACTCATCCAGTGTGACCCCACCGATCTTGGTGAGGTAAATCGTGATGATGCGCCCCTTGCCGGACATCTTTTCATCGAGGTCGTACAGCGCCAGATGCTGCTCCTGGCAGATCCGGCGGGCAATGTCTTCGACTTGCGGACGGTAATACTCCATCTTGCTTCCTTTACACACTCATTTTGCGTCAAAAAAAATAGCTAACTTCCGTAGCTATTTGTCCTTACAAAGGCAATTCTATTATCTGCAAATGCGGCCTTTGCACCGCTTTCCAAACTGACGGTCATTTTCTGGGCGGCTGTAATGGTGTCAAGCGGAATTTTCGGCCGCGCCTTATCCGTGACCGGAGATGGAGATAACTGCCAACCTTTATAAGTATCAAGTAAAATTGCAAATAGTAGCACTTTCGTTGCAAATCACCGTTAATAGTGAGACCCCTGTATCAGGTTTTACAATGAAGGATCTATATTTCTTACGTCTTTTAGGTTTCATTCTAACCCGCAGCCTTTCGACACTCAAGCTACCGGGCTGCGGGTTCGCTTTCTTTTTTTGTCCCTTGTTCGGGAGCAGGATGGAAATCTGGATTTCCCTGTATGACCTGCCGTGAAACCAGGACAGGTTCTCATTATGAAGATACTGAGACAGCGGAAGCCTATATTGTTGTTCGTGTTCGTAGCGTTGTTGTTGTTGTTACGATTCGAAACGGTGCAGTTGTTGGCATTGTTGTTCCAGCTGCCGCCGCGTTTCACACGGTTTGATCCGCTTGCTGATTTCCACCCCAAATTGATCTTGCAAGATGGTTGCTGTTCGCAAAGCCGATGAAGCCCATACGGCTGCGAGTACTTTGATAAAGCGTTTCTGCCTCGATCACCCCCCTCATGAAAGCTTTTTCAGTCTTTTCGATCCCTTTGACGCACCTTTGAAGGTTTTCGCGGCGCAAGCGCAGCAATTTCGGGAAAATCCGGTATCCCAGGAAAGGAATTCCATTTTGTGTCCGGTTGATTTGCACAGATTTGGGCTTGATATTCAGATCAAGATATTGCGATAGGAACGCATCTATTGAAGCAAGTGCTTGCTTCAGCTTTTCCGCTACATCCGAAAACAGTATGAAATCATCCATATACCGCACATATGCGGAAAAGCCAAGCCGCTGTTTGACATGGTGATCAAGTTTGTTAAGATAAACATTGGCAAAAAACTGCGAAGTGAGATTTCCCACCGGCAGTCCCCTTGCTCCATTGCCCGGGCAAGTGCCATATCCTTTCATGCTTTCGGTTTGGTTGCCCAGGATTGTTGCGCACAGCGAAAGCACCTCCTCATCTTTGATCTTGCGCCGGATCAAGCCAAGCAGGATGGCATGATCCACGCTGGCAAAGAATTGCTCAATATCCAGCTTCATATACCATTGATGTTTTCCAGCATAGTTTTGCGCTGAGCTTACTGCCAAATGCAAACCTTTGTGTTTACGGGTGGCATAAGAATCCTTGATGAATATTGTCTCAAAGATGGGCTCAATGATGTTTACCAATGCGTGGTGCACAACCCGGTCCCGAAATGCAGCCACACTGATGACCCTTTCCTTGGGCTCCCTAATCATGAAATATCGATAGGGCCGGGGCTGGTAACGATGCTCTTTCAGCTCTGCCTGCAAATCAAACAGATTCTTCTCGCAATTGAACATCCACTCAGAGGTCTCTTCCTTGCGTTTCTTGTGCCGGCAAGCTTTTTTATAGGCCAGATACAGATTTGACCAAGAGGTCAATTGATCGTAGAGAAAACCAACCCGTTTAGGCACTTTTCAGCCAGCCCCCAACCATTTTGCCACTTTCCAGCAGCTCCCGGCTGATATACACATACTGGCTCTCGCTGAGGCGTTGCATCTTGAAGGACATCTGTAGCAGTGCCCGCAGCAGGTCCAGCTTCAGATTAATCCTTTGCAGGATGTCCCGCTTCGACGCACTGTATATGGCCTGCACGATCAGCTCCAAAACTTCCAGGCAAGTGTTATCTATCTTTTGGGACAAGGAATAGCGCAAGTTCTTCGGAAAGCGCTCCGTCCTTGCCATTATCCAGGGCACAATATCCATCCATTTCACGTACAGAGGATAGTTATTCTTGCTTGTCAAGCTCCACCTCCTGCAATATGCGGATTATTGTCTCGCCATACTTATCCGCCTTCTGCTTCATTCCCTTGATCGCCACAAAATCAGCTTTGGCACGCGGCTGCCGCTTCACTATATCATGAATCTGGGAATTATACATGATAATATATGCCGGAATCCCTTCACCTGATGCCAATTCATTGCGCCAGTCCCGCAAGGCCTCATACTGCGCCAATTCCAATTCGCTCAGATCGTCCGTGCTGGTCTTTCCCCTGGCTGGCTTGCGGGAAACATACTCGATGAAAAAAGAATAGTAGATCTCCCCATTGCTGTTGATGAACTCTTTTTCTATCCGGACAATGCTTTGCTCCGCACAAAACTTGTTGAAATCATCATCCTCGAAGCGTCCATTATCGCGATCGAAACGCACCAACATCAGTCTATACATCTAACTCTCTTTAATATTTATTACATGGCGGCAGGGGGAAAAATCCCCCTGCACCCCCTTGTTTACTTCCGCCTCAAATCTTGTTCCCTTCGCTTTGTAGCTTGCAAAAGGCAAAAAGGACAAAAACCAAAAATCAAGGGGAAACCCTGAGACAGCGGAAGCCTACACTGCCGTGCGTGTGCGTAGCGTAGAGGTTGAGGTACCGACCCGAAACGGTGCAGTCGCCGGCACTGCTGCCCCAGCTGCCGCCGCGTAACACACGGTCCGATCCGCTCGCAGGACCTGTCGGATCTGTATAATTGCCGGTGGGATAATTGCCATAAATGTCCCAGCACCATTCCCACACATTGCCAGACATGTCGAAGGTGCCAAGCTCGTTCGCTGCTTTTTCTCCAACATCGTGGGTCCGGAAGCCGGAGTTATTATAATACCATGCCACCGCGTCGATATCGTTGCTGCCGCTATAGGTGTAGCCCTGGCTCTGGTTGCCCCCCTTGGCGGCAAACATCCATTCCATCTCCGTGGGCAGGCGGTAGCCGTTGGCGCTCCAATTGCAGCTTACATTGGTGTGGTTGGTGTATAAAGTATTCCATCCGGTAGGCCAGTTGTCCGGATTCGTGCCATAGCTGCTGTAGCTATAGCAAGGCGTAAACCCCTCCTGCATGCTCCTGCGGTTGCAGTATTCGATGGCGTTGAACCAGGAGACTTGCTCCACAGGACGATTGGGGTTGCCGCCAAAGTATGAAGGATTTGTCCCCATCACCGCTTGGTATTCATCCTGAGTCACCTCGTATTTGCCTATGTAAAAGGATGATAGCGTCACTGTGTAGTATGTGGTGGGATTGAAAGTGCCACCGGGGACAAAGATCATCTGGGATGGTAAGGATGTTATGGTGTAAGTCGCGCTGGCGATGGCGCTGGGTATCCAGCCTGGCTTGAATCCTTTTGCCTTCAACGTAAGCGTCGAGCCAACAATGATCGGGTTGGAATACAGCAGCGAAGCGGAATCGGGCTCGCTGCCATCCGTGGTATAGCGGATCGTGGCGCCATTTGTGGCGCAGGATATGCTCACAGTTTGCGCGGAGTCATAACTGCCACCGGGAGGATCGAAGACAGGTTGCGCCACCTCTCCCGCCCCGTCGTCGGCGAGCACTTTCACACGGTAATTGTTGCCGTTGCCCACGCCGTCCAGACCAAAAAACCAGTTGATCTGATACTGGGCGCCGTCCGCCGTGGCCGCTATGGTCCCATAGTCTCCACTGAGGGAGGTGGGAATGATGGTGTAGCTGGCCCCGCCGTCATTGGATACCCGCAGTGAGACTTCGCAGGGCAGGTTGTCCGGGTGGGCCAGGCGATAGCTGATCAAAACCACATTACCAGTCTGAGCGGCCATTACGTTCGTTACCGCCGGGGCTGCCGACAGCAGTCCGGCTGCCATAAGTGCAGTGATAAGTAAGAATAACTTTTTCATGACGCCCCCCTCACTTTAGCAGCACCAGTCTGGCGCTGGAACTGTGGCTGGGGGACTGAAGCCTGAGCAGATAGATCCCGCTGCCACAGATATTTCCCTGTGGGTCGCGTCCGTCCCAGACAAAGCTGTGGCTTCCGGGGAAATAGGTTTGGGAACGGACGAGCTGCCCGCTGAGGTTGTAGATGCCGCAGGTGGCGGTTTCACCTGTCTTGACGTTTAGGTTTACGCGGGCTTGGTCGCCGCTGCGGAAGGGGTTGGGGCTGGCTGGTCGCATCCAGGTGTTTTGAGCGTCCGGAGGCAGGATGGATTCATCCACCGGGGTGCCTGTGATGGTGAAAACATTGGATATGCCTTCCCCGATGAAGGCGTTCAGGCTCCCCACGAAAATGAGAAGCGCCAGGAATATTAGAGCTCTGTTCATGTCATTCTCCTTGATAATTATTATGCCTGATCTCTGTCGATAATTGGCGTCCGGGAGCGCGAAGACTTGCGGAACACCAAGCATAGGTTGCTGACCTTGGAAGTGTGCATTCTCCGGCTCGAAACGGCGAAGAAAACCAAAAGTGCTCATGTGAGAGTTGTTTTGGCCATTGTTCCTCCCAAATTTTTTAATATGTCATAACAGATGTTGATGAAGCAGTTGCGAACCTACTTCAAGGTCACCGTCAAACATCTTTGTGGCCAGATACACTTGCCGTTCAGGAGCCAGAATAGCGTCCTGGACCTGCTTGCATGCTGTTCCCAAACGGCTGTTAAGTTGTGTGTGTATGTAGACGCACATTCGAATCCATGTCAAGCAAAAAATGCTGTGCCCTCCCCCTTTTATCACATGAGATTACTTTATGCCTGGTGAATTTATCGCCAGAATCAGGGACCAGCCAATGATTTGAAAATCTGTAACGGCGACAAGCAAGGTGGGCAAACAACCCAATACATTAAGCTTTTATATCTTACGCCCACAGGATGATCCTGGCTGATACCCCCGGGTGAGATTGATAGCATAATTCGTTGGACCCAATTCAGACCGGGAGTTATTTACTGATGCAGGAAAACGCACCACCGGCACAGTGGAAACAATGCGCTAATAGTTTTTAAAAATCCGATGGTCTGAAAATACCCCAAAATCAGTCCAAATTTATAGAAACCCTGATACAGAAACATCCAAAAACGTCCAAAACCACTGTGACACAGTCTAAAGTCAGTCCTATGCATCTCGCCAGCCCATAGACATTTACGACCACTGTGACAGGTGATACCCATTTGCGGATTTGGGTGATACTTTATAAACCTCTTACGTCTTCTGTGCTGACAAAAAGGAATATCCGGTCAGAATGATTTGAGCGATTCCATCTCTTCATCAATTCCTTACCATACTCCCGATGCATCAATTCATCAGTTCCTTTCCACACGGTTTCGGAGTTCGGTTTCAATACAACAGATAATGCCGGGTACTAATCTACATCTTTACCTAATAATCTACCTACCTTAACTCCTAAATCCTACTAAGACCTTTGCACATAATCCTCAGGGTCTGGTGAAAAAGTAAGAGCATTTAGGATCAAAAAGTAGTTTTTGAAATCTGCAAATAATTCTTGACAAAATAGATAGGCTCATATTTTGTCACTCTAT
>Ga0265295_1000576_pt1 | contig 72788 bp, 65 predicted proteins | sample Munlansysbiofilm_FD_192503 | JGI IMG/M metagenome (GOLD analysis project Ga0265295, IMG submission 192503) | Leachate microbial communities from a municipal landfill in Southern Ontario, Canada - Methane capture system biofilm | ecosystem: Engineered > Solid waste > Landfill > Unclassified ...
TCCCGAACACGGAAGTTAAGATCTCCAGCGCCGATGGTACTGCAGGGGAGTCTCTGTGGGAGAGTAGGACGCCGCCGGATTATCTTTATAAAGCCCCGATCATGGAAACATGGTCGGGGCTTTTTTTTTGACCCTGGAGTTCGAGCAGATCCCAAGGGTTTGGCTGTTCGCCAATTAAAGTGGTACGTAAGCTGGGTTTACCCGATTGTATAAAAGGGCCGTGAGACAGTTTGGTCCCTATCTTTCGTGGGCGTAGGCCGATTATATGATTTGGTTGAGGAGATCTGTTCTTCCCTTTTTATATGATTGGCGAGAGGACCGGAATGGACGAACCAATGGTGTTCCTGTTGTCGTGCCAACGGCATTGCAGGGTAGCTAAGTTCGGAACGGATAGGCTTAAGCCCACACGTAACCGCTGAAAGCATCATCGCTAAAAGCCAACTTCAAGATTAGATATCCCATCACTTACGTGACTTAAGACCCCTTGAAGACTACAAGGTTCAAGGTTGATAGGCCGGGTGTGTAAGCACAGTAATGTGTTCAGCTAACCGGTACTAACAGGTTGTGAGGCTTAGCCGCTAACCTCAAACCCTTTTAGGGAGTCAGCGGGGTCAAACCTTGATTATTGCATTATAGATCCTAACGCTAACGTAAAGGGTCCATAATGGAATGTTTTATAATGCAATAACCAAGGTTTGACCCCAGTTCCACCTATAATGGAATGTTCTATAATGCAATAATCAAGGTTTGACCCCAGTTCTGCACCAGTTCTGCAACAAAGCATGAAATACGATGATACAAGCGGGCACTAGGGTCATTGCCCCGTCTTTGGTTTTCCTGACCGGAACGCAAAACGTCGGAGGTCGCTTTGACCCTTCTTAACTCTTTCCCCCCTTTGGTTTTGAATGTTCCGGTCAGGAAAACCAAAGACGGCTCTAAGATTGAGGCCTCCACAATGGCGTCTGGAATGGAGTCCCATACCCATGGGGCCACAACTTCAGAACTCCTGACATTGCCTAATTTCATATGCAACAAATTTCTGCTTTTTGAAGATCATAATCAATAGAAAGGCTTGATAACAGTGGAATCACAATTTTAACCCCCAGATTTCTATTGCATTCGAAATTACGCGCTTGATATTATTGATAAATTCTTAAATGCTTCAAATCATGTAGATTCCAGTTGATTAGCATAAGTAGATGTCAGGAGTTCTGAACTTAGGTCAAAGCTTGAACAAGGTCGCCCCTTGTTTCTTGTCTCCAGGTTCCAGTTTCTTGTTCCCCCTACTCCCGTTCGTCAATGGGGATGTAATCGGTCAGGGTTTCGCCAGTATAGATCTGACGGGGCCTTGATATCTTCCGCATGGGATCCTGGGAGTCCTCCTGCCACTGGGCAAGCCACCCTGGCAGCCTTCCAATGGCAAACATGACGGTGAACATGTTGGTGGGAATGCCCATGGCCCTTAGAACTATTCCCGAGTAGAAGTCCACGTTGGGGTAGAGATTCTTCTCCTGGAAGTAGGAGTCTTGAAGGGCTGCATTTTCAAGCTCCATGGCAATGTCCAGGAGGGTATCCCCTTGACCATTACTGTTGAGTCGTTGCTTTTTAAGAACAAGGTCACACATCTTTTTCATGATTTTTGCCCTGGGGTCATAGGTCTTGTAAACCCTGTGACCAAACCCCATGAGTTTAAATGGGTCGTCCTTTTTCTTGGCCCTGGCAATGGCCTGGGCAATGGTCAGCCCTTCGTTCTGAATCTGTTCTAACATCTGGATGACTGCCTGGTTGGCACCCCCGTGGAGGGGGCCCCACAGGGCTGAGATCCCGGCTGAAATGGCCGCATATACGTTGACCTGACCGCTGCCAACAACCCTGACCGCAGCCGTTGAACAGTTCTGCTCGTGGTCGGCATGGAGAATCCAGAATACGTTCAGGGCCTGGACCATGTCGTAATCCATCTCATAGGGAATCACGGGGTTGTCAAACATCATGTGGAGGAAATTTGCCCCGTAGGAATAGTTGGGCCTGGGGTAGACCGTCTTGTGGCCCTTGGAAATTTTGTAAGCCATGGCGGCCATGGTTCGGACCTTGGAGATGAGCCTGAGGAAGGTCTTGCTGATCTCCTCCTCAAGGTCTATGAGTTCTGGGTAAAAACTTCTCATGGTGTTGACCATGGCCGAAAGAATTCCCATGGGATGGGCCTTGCTCGGATAGTTCTGGTAAAAGAACTTTAAATCCTCGTGGAGAAGGGAAAAATCGTTGAGCATCACACTGGTGCGGGTCAGCTCTTCCCGGTTGGGGAGCTTGCCCGTGATCAGCAGGTAGGCAGTCTCGACAAAGGTCGATTTTTCCGCAAGCTGTTCAATGGGAATCCCCCGGTAGCGAAGGATCCCCCGCTCACCATCCATAAAGGTGATGGCGCTTGCGCAGCTTCCGGTGCTGCCGAACCCGGGATCAAAGGTGATAAGTCCCGTCTCCCTTCTAAGCGCTCGGATATCTATGGCTCTTTCGCCTTCGCTTCCAGTTATAACAGGGAGCTGAAATGTCTTTCCATCAATGGTGAGTGTGGCATGCTGGGTCATGGAAATTTCCTCATAAATGTGCAGTGCTAACCCCGGCTTTCCCCGGCAACGCTGTAGGTGGTGCAGGAGCCGCTGGAACAGGTTCTCTCCTGTTTGGTGCACCCTTTGGCCGGGCCGCCTGAAGAAGAGGCACCCATTGCGTAGTTGGTTGCGCTTACAACTCTTTCAGCGGCAGATGAGCTGCATTTGGGACACTTGATCTCGTGCTCTTCTTCGTTTTTCATCACAAGAACCTCAAAAAACGTCTCACACTCTGAACATTTAAACTCATATATTGGCATGGTAGAATCCTCTTTTTCTCTTTTGTGGTTGCTGTCAAATTGTTCGTTGGTTATAGTCGCTTAACTGTTTAAAATAATAACAAAGATGGAGATGTCAATGGAACAGGGGTTATTCCAGAGGTTCTTCAACAGTTGTCAGCATCTCCCTTGCATGGGCAAGAGTGGCGTCTGTTATTCTTTCACCACCGATCATGCGTGCGATTTCGGTCACCCGGTCCTCCATGTCAGGGAGGGGGGTTATGGAAGTAACGGTTCTGCCGTTGACCACATTTTTCTCGATTTTATAGTGGCTGGTGCCAAACCTTGCGATCTGGGCCAGATGGGTGATGCAGATAACCTGGTAGGTGTCGGCAAGTTTTTTCAGCTTTTTTCCCACCTTGTCCGATGTCCTGCCTCCGACCCCTGAATCCACCTCGTCAAATATGAGTGTGTCAAGGGCCTCTGTCCTGGAAAGAATGGTCTTGAGGGCAAGCACCACCCGGGAGAGCTCACCACCGGAAGCTATGCGGCTCAATGGTCTTGGTTCTTCACCCGGATTGGGGGAGATGAGAAAGGATACCCGGTCGATTCCCGAGGGGGAGATGGCTCGCTGATCCACGGTAAAATAATCGGCGGTGTCTGAAGGGGTGTAGTCCATAAAAACCACAAACCGCGTGTTGCCCATCTCAAGTTCGCCAAGCTCTTTTTCTGCAAGGGTTCCCAGGTGTTCTGCGCCTTGCCTGCGCCTTTCGGAGAGGATAAGGGCCTTTTCCCGGAGTGCGGTGGCAAGGGCCTCGGCCTTTTCTTCCAGACGGGCAACTGTTCCCTCCAGGTTGTCCGTAAGTTCCAGTTGGGATTGCATGCGTGTATATTTTTCAAAGAGTTGTTCAAGGGTTCCCCCATATTTTCTCTTGAGGCGCTGGATCAGGTCCAGCCTCTCCTCGGTCTGGTCCAGAAGCCCTGGGTCAAGGTTTATTTTTGACGCATAGACCCTGAGTTCTTCGGCGAGATCTTCTAATTCGAACAGGGATTGGGAGGCCTTTTCCACGATGGGGATAAGGGCCGGGTCCAGGGTCGATCTCCGATCAAGGTCGTTTCTAATCCGGCCGAAGCGTTCGAGAATGGACTCTTCCCGGGCGTGGAGCTCATCAACGGCTGCGGTCACACAGGTCAGGATGTCCGTACCATTTTTGAGGCGAATCCGCTCCTGCTGAAGGGTTTCATCCTCGTTTTCAAGGATGTTTGCCTTTTCGATTTCGTCTATCTGGAACCGCAGGAGATTGTTTTCCTGGTCTGCCTTGTGGGCATTTCTCTTTAGTTCCTGGATCTTACGTGTAAGCGGGGCAAGTTCGTTGTAGATTCTTTTCACCTCGGCCGCAAGATTTTGAGTTGTGGCAAACCGATCCAGGATTGAAAGGTGGTTCTCCTCGTTAAAGAGGCTCTGGTGGGCGTGCTGGCTTGATATGCCGGCAAGATTTCGGGTCACCTGTTTCAAGAGCTGCATGGTCGAAGGTTTTGAGTTGATGTACACCTTGTGCCGTCCATCAGCACCGATTACCCTGCGGATCATGAGGCCTTCCCCGGGGTACATCTCCTGGTCTGCCATGATCAGGGCGGCAGGGGAACCGGGCTCAATTTCAAAGGTTGCCGAAAGCTCTGCGTTTTTCTCGCCGGTCCTTACCAGGTCTGCCGCAGCCCTTGCCCCTAAAATAAGGTTCACCGCCTCGATGATGATGGATTTGCCCGCACCTGTCTCGCCGGTGAGAACGGAAAAACCATTGGAAAATGAGATTCGGATATCATCGATGATCGCAAAATTTTTTATGGTAAGCTCGCTTATCATATTCCCAGGTAGGCCTTTTTCACATCCTCGTTGACAAGGAGGTTTTTACCGGTATCGGTCATGGTTATGGTCCCGGTCTCCATGACATAGGCCCGGTCCGCAACCTTAAGGGCAAGATTTGCGTTCTGCTCCACGAGAAGGATGGTGGTTCCACTCTCCTTGTTGATTCTTCTGATGATCTCAAATATCCGTTTGGTCACGAGGGGTGCAAGTCCCAGGGAGGGTTCATCCAGGAGCAGGAGTTTTGGTCTTGACATCAGGGCCCTTGAGATGGCAAGCATCTGCTGTTCACCGCCTGAAAGGGTCCCTCCGGGCTGGCTGCGCCGTTCGGCAAGAATGGGAAAAAGATCAAATACATGATTCATGTCGGCCTTGATGTTATGGGTATCACGCCTTAGAAAGCTTCCCATGTCAAGGTTTTCCGTGATCGTCAGATAGGGAAAGATCCTGCGGCCTTCAGGCACCTGGCTGATGCCGAGGGCCACGATTTTATCCGGGGCCATGGCCGTTATGTCGGTGCCCTCAAACGTGATTTTACCGTGGCGGGCAGGTATCACTCCGCACAGCGTCATGAGGGTGGTGGATTTACCCGCCCCGTTGGCACCGATGAGGGTTATGATCTCGCCCTGTTCCACGTCCAGGGATACCTTTTTCAGGGCCTGGATGTTGCCGTAAAATGACTGAACGTCCCTTAGCTTAAGCATCAATCTCCTCCCCCAGGTAGGCCTTGATCACAAGGTCGTTGTTCCTGATCTCTTCAGGCGTTCCTTCGGCTATTTTTTTACCGTAGTCCACCACATGGATATTGTCTGAAAGGCTCATCACAAGCTTCATGTCGTGTTCGATCAAAAGTATGGAGATCTTGTCCTCGTCCCTGATGCGGATGATCAGATCATCCAGGGTTCTTGTCTCCTGGGGGTTCATGCCTGCGGCGGGCTCGTCCAGGAGCAGCAGAAATGGGTCGGTGGCCATGGCCCTTGCAATCTCAAGCCTTCGCTGGGCCCCGTAGGGAAGGTTCACCGCGAGCTCGTTTGCGAAGCTTTCAAGGCCGATTTTTTCAAGCAGGGCATAGCTCCTTTCGGCAATGAATCTCTCCTCGGCCCTTGTTCCAGCTCCCCTGAAGATCGCTCCAAGCACACCGGCTTTTGTCACCGGGTGACACCCGATCATGACGTTCTCAAGAACGGTCATGGAGCTGAACAAACGGATGTTCTGGAAGGTCCTGGCAAGCCCTTTTTTAGTGACCAGGTTGGGCTTGAGTCCGTTGATGCGCTGGCTCCTGCCCCGGGGTGAGATAAGAATATCGCCGCCAGTGGGCTTATATATGCCGGTGATACAGTTGAAAAATGTCGTTTTTCCTGCACCGTTTGGTCCGATAAGGGCTGCAATTTCTCCCTCATGGATCGAGATGTCCAGGTTGTCAATGGCCCTGAGCCCCCCGAAATCCATGGTCAGATTGCTCACATCTAAAATTTTTTTCATCTTGTTTCCATCTTTCGCTTGAACGTATAGGTTCTCCTGACGTTTTCAACCATGCCTCCGGGGCGGAACACCATCATGAGAACCAGGACCGATCCAAAGGTGATCATTCTGAACTGTCCAAAGTCCCTGAGGTATTCGGGCAAAAGGATCAGGAGCAGTGAACCTGAAATTACGCCCAGGATGGACCCCATTCCGCCGAGGACAACCGTACACAGGATGATGATTGATTCCCAGATGGTAAAGCTTGCAGGATTGACAAAGGTTGTCTTGGCCGCAAAGATCACCCCGCCCATGCCGGCCCAGGTGGCCCCCAGGGCAAAGGCTCTGAGCTTTGTTTTTGCCTTGTCGATTCCCATGGCCTGGCAGGCGATTTCGTCGTCCTTCAGGGCTATCCAGGCTCGGCCGATTCTGGAGTCCTGGAGCCGATTGATCACAAAGATGGTGAATATGACCAGAAGAACCAGGATGTAAAACAGGTATACGGTCTCCTGGTCCAGGCTGAGCTCAATTCCAAACAGGGTGGGTTTGGGAATGTTGGCAATTCCGCTGGGTCCATGGGAAAACTCGCTCCAGTTTTCCAGCACCAGCCGAATGATCTCTCCAAATCCCAGGGTCACGATGGCAAGGTAGTCGCCCCTTAAGCGCAGCACAGGGTAGCCGAGGATAATACCGGAAACTCCCCCTAAAAGCCCGCCCAGGGGAAGAGCGACCCAGAAGGTGACTCCGAAATTCAGATTAAGGAGGGCAAAGGAATAGGCGCCCACGGCAAAAAATGCCACGTAGCCAAGGTCCAGAAGCCCTGCAAGCCCTACCACGATGTTGAGTCCCAATCCCAGCATCACGTAGATGAGGGCCGAAATCATGATGCTGGTCTGGTACATGGAAAAAAGATGGGGAAAAACAAGGATAAACACCCCAAGGCCCGTAAGTACCGGGATGGAAAACCGTCGGTTTGCCGCAATTGTCTGAATGATGCCTGGTTTGTCCCCAATCTCTCTCTTGCCGCCCATCTCCCTTTGCATGAGAAGATAGCGCCAGAGCATGGAGAGAAAAAATGCGCCAATTCCCACCCAGAGCATGTTTGCCCATCGCCATTCCACCGTTTGGGTGACCGTGTTTACCTTGATCACCATGATGGGAAAGGTGAGGAACATGAACCAGATAGATGCCGCCGCCGATCGTTTTATTTCATTGCCAGCTCTCATAATTAATTTTCTTATACCTTCTGCGTTTCAGATTTTCCCAGGATTCCAGAGGGCCTGAAAATAAGGATTACCACCAGGATAACAAAGGCGAACACATCCTCGTAATCGCTGGAGATGTAGCCTGTAAAAAAACTTTCCGTCCAGCCAAGGACAAAGGCTCCGAGAACGGCCCCGGGAATGCTCCCTATTCCCCCGAGAACAGCCGCCACAAAGGCCTTGATTCCTGCGATGAACCCCATGTAAAAGTTGATCTGTCCGATGTGGGAGGCGATGAGGAGCCCGCCGATGGCCGCTGTGGCAGATCCCACCACAAAGGTGATGGAGATGATCCTGTCCACGTTGATTCCAAGGAGGGCCGCCATGATCTTGTCCTGGGAGGTGGCCCGCATGGCCTTGCCTATCCGGGTAAACTTGATCATTACGGTCAGGAGAACCATGACGACAAAGGTGGTGCCAAGAATAACAAGCTCGGGGGAACTGATGATATGGGCGTAGGGCTCCCAAAAGAGAAAATCCGGAATTAATGATGGAAAGGGGAGAAAATCTGATGTCTGGGCAAGAAGCACGTAGTTCTGGAGAAACAGCGACATGCCGATTGCCGAGATCAGGGCCGACAGTCTTGGTGCGTTCCTAAGGGGTCTGTAGGCGATTTTTTCCATGGTAAACCCGTAGGCGCTGGAATAGATAACCGCCGCCATTGCCGCCATGACAACCACCCCAAGGGCGGGCATGCCCGCCATGGTCAGAACACTGGATACGATGAGCCCGGTAAAGGCCCCGATCATATAAATTTCTCCATGGGCAAAGTTGATCAGCTGAATGATGCCGTAGACCATTGTGTATCCAAGGGCGATGAGGGCGTATATACTTCCCCTGGTAAGCCCTCCGAAAAAGAGCTGCATAAAGTATTCGAAATCCATGAAAACCTGCTTTGTCGGTCAAAGGCACTGTTCAGTGACGGTTTTTTCTATAAGGTGCGTGGCCGGAGCAGGAGAGGCTCTGTCCACAACGAACAATGAAACTCACTCCGATCTGGCGGGCCTCATGGCTGACTGTTGCCCGCCCCGGATGATTTGTTTCAATTTCAGGTTCTGTCGGCTATTTCTTCTCTACAAAGACTCCGTTTTCAACCCTGTACACGGAAAAACCGATGCCCGTTGCATCCCCGTGCTCGTCGAATTTGATCGTGCCAAGGGGGGTATCCACAGGTTCGGTGTGAAGGGCGTTGACAATGGCGTCATAATCCGTGGAACCGGCCTTGTCAATGGCGTTCAGCAGGGCAAGGGCTGCGGAGTAGGCTGCATCAAAAAATGCGCCAGGATCAGCCTTATAGGCCTCCTGGTGCTCTTTTTTTGCCTGGATGGCAAGGGGGTTGCTTGAGATGTCCATGGGACCTGTGGCATAGGTGCCTTCCGAGTACTTGCCGGCAACCTTTATAAAGGTGTCGTCCTTTACGCCGTCACCGCCCATGAAATCAATTTTCAGTCTTTTTTTCTTCATCTGGGCGACGATCTTGGAGGCCTCGGGGTGGTAACCGCCCCAGATCACGAGTTCGGGGTTGGCCCGGCTGATTTTAGTGACAATGGCAGAATAGTCCATGGCGCCCGGAGTGACCCCTTCAAACAGGACCACCTCAACACCTGCCTTGGTGAAATATTCCCGGGCAAGTTCGGCCTGGCCCTTGCCGTAATCACCCTTGTCATGGAGCACTGCGATCTTTTTTACCTTGAGTACCCCTGTGGCGTATTTGACCTGGAGCTGGGCCTGGACCGCATCATGGGCAATGGTTCTGAAGAAATTGGGATAGTCTCCACTCAGGGTAAGATCCGGAGTGGTGGCGGATGGTGACATGGTAACGATGTCTGCGTCCTTGTAGAACCCAAGGGCGGCCTTGGTGGCGCCTGAGCAGATGTGGCCAAGGATAACATCTGCACCGTCTGAGACAAGCTTGGTGGCCGTGTTGCCCGCTACTTCAGGTTTGCACACGTCGTCTTCCACCAGAAGTTCCACCTGTTTACCAAGAACGCCTCCGGCTGCGTTGATCTTTTTAACCACAAGTTCGGCAGCCCTGACCGTGGGCAGGCCATAGGATGCAAGATCCCCGCTGTGGGCTCCTGCCACGCCAAGCTTGATGGTATCTGCAGCAATCAGGTTGCAAGTCAGGGCAACAGATGCAAACAGTAACATGGATAAAATGGACAGCAATTTTCCCATCTTTTTCATAGCTCTCTCCTCGTTAAAATTAGCTTAATAAAAAAACGTTTGAATTAGTCTACCATCTATACTGAGCCAGGGGACAAGAGTCAATGAAAATCAGGGTATTAGGTTAAAATCCTTGGTTTTGAAGTGACCCCCTGGATAATGAATTTTAAATAGATCTTGCCTATTTGCCACCAGGTTCGGTAAAAGAACAACAGTAAACAGTAGTCAGTAGTCAGTAGTCAGTAAACAGTGGTCAGTGGTCAGTAGGGAGTAGGGAGTGGGCAAGTGGGCAGTAGGTCGTGGAATGGAATCATATGGCGGTCTCGTTTAACTGGCCGAGGTGTAGGGCAATTCATGAATTGCCCTTGTTGGTTCCTGTATTGGGGTTTGGAGCGAGTTTCACATCATGTCCTGGCGGACACAACGAAGCATGAAACACGATAGCTGTTAGCTAAGAGCTGTTTCTTATAAAAAAAAACGATAATAGGCCCAGGTTATGAAACAATGCATAGGTCTTTTGGTAAAGAGGGACGAACGGGCACAAAACAAGGCCCGTAAGCTTGAAAAATGGTTGAACACCAGGGGGGCAAAGGTTGAGTTTGTGGACAATACCACGCCGCCGGAAGTATTGACTGATCTCCTGTGTCTGATTGTCCTTGGTGGTGACGGCACCTTTCTGAGTGCGGCAAGGCTTGTTGGCAGCAACAGGGTTCCCCTCATGGGCATCAAGTTTGGTGAGGTTGGATTTCTTGCCGAAACCGTTGAAGATCACCTATTTGAGGCAGTTGAGGCGGTCCTTGAAAACAGGTTCTCCATCGAAGAACGCATGCGCCTCAAGGTTACCGTTGAGAGGGATGGACAAATAATATCCTGTGTCGATGTGCTCAACGACCTCGTGCTCACCAAGGGTGCCCTTTCAAGGCTTGCCTACTGCGGGGTCGAAATCAACGGTAATTATCTGACCACCTACAAGGCCGACGGGCTGATCGTGGCTACCCCCACCGGGTCCACTGCTTATTCCCTTGCGGCCGGAGGTCCGGTGATCCATCCGGCGGTTCCCGGAATAATCCTCACCCCCATCTGTCCGTTTACTCTGACCAACCGGCCCTTGATCATTCCAGATACCTCCCTTGTGGTGCTGGGGCTTGACGGCGACCCCACCGACATCGTGCTCACCTTTGACGGCCAGGAGGGCCTGGACATAACTGGCCGGGACAGGATCACTGTTCAAAAGAGTCACAATCCGGTCACCATGATCTCCTTGTCCGATCAGAATTATTTCAAGGTTTTAAAGGCCAGACTCATGTGGTCCGGGGGACGGGGATAGAGGCTTAAACAGCAGGAATGGTTTTTCGTGTTCTGTGCTGGCTCAGGAATATCCCGCCAAAGACAAGGGTGCAGGCAAGGTATTGCTGAAAACTAAGGGTTTCGCCAAGGACCACCATCCCCATGACAACGGTGAATACGGGAATCAGGTTGATGTAGGAGCTTGCCTGACCCGTCGGTATCTTGCTCACCCCATAGTTGTAACACCCATAGGCCCCCAGGGTTACCACGGCCCCAAGGTAGAGAATGGCAAGGACGGAAACCGGCTCAAAGCTTGTGGGTAGCACAGTTGAGGGAAAGAACAGGGCCGGGAAAAAGAATATGCTTCCGGCAAAGGCCTGTATGGCTGTCAGGAACAGCGGATGGAATCCCCGGTTGGTAAGCTGTTTTAATATGATGCCGTAGCCTGCGGCGCACACCATGGCCAGGAATTCAAAAAAATTACCCAGGGCTGGGTTGGGGCTGGTTGCCGAGATCTCACCCCCCAGGCTCAGCCAGCATGCCCCCACAATGGAAACAACCATGCCGGCGATTGTTTTGCCGGTCAATCGTTCTCCCAGGAGAAAAAAAGCTCCCACCGAAACCATGAGGGGACAGAGGGCCGTTATGACTCCTGCCTGGGATGCTGTTGTGAGCATAAGGGCCTTGGCCTCGAACACAAAGTAGAGGCAGGGTTCCACTAAAACCATGAGAAGAAGCGGTCTGATGTCTTGTCTGGTAATAGTAACTCCCCTGAATACCCGGGGAATAAAGATAAAGCAGAGGCTGCCAACCATCATCCGGCAGGCAATTACCACCATGGGATGGTAGTTTGCAAAGGCAAGCTTGAGGGCAACAAATGAGCTTGCCCACAAGATGCTTGCAACCATAAGGGTTGCATGGGGTAGGAGACCCGACATTCGTTCATTCATTTTCTAACATTTCCGACTTTAAAGCAATTAACCTGTTCTTCATTGATACAATAGTTCATTTTTAAAAAGCTATTAGCTGTTAGTGGAAGAACCCCAGATATCCACGATTTTCGTCTGACCCGGATAATCGATGGTCTTGTACTTGGTTATCTCTGAAAGCCTTTTGGTGATGGCACCGATTCTTGTGATCTGGTTTCTGATAATGCCAAGATCCCGAACGAGGGGTGATTCAGGATCCTGGTCCATTATGATCAACTCGGAATAGCCCAGGATCGCCTGGAGGGGCTGATTGAGCTCATGGCACACTGCACCGGCCATTTCAAGAATAGCCTGGAGTTTTTCATGCTGGATTTTTTCATCCTCCGCCTGTTTTCTGTCTGCAATGTCGCTGATGGTGGCAATGATCCATGCCATGGGATTTGAACTGTCTGCAGAGCTAAGTTGAACGTAGGCGTGTAAAATTGAGCCGTCCTTCTTTTTAAGGTCCATATTCATGGAGGCCCTTCCCCTTTCGGCCAGGGTATTGTAGATGATTTTCTTTCCCCATTTATAGGTTTTAACAGAAGGGAAGATAGTGCTGGCCTTCCTGCTGGTTAACTCCTCTTTATCAGTATATCCGAGGAGTCTGATCATCTCGTTGTTGACCCATTTGAATACCCCGTTTTCCACCAGGGTAATGCCCACGGGGGAGAGTTCCAGGATCTTTTCCAGGATTACCTGCTGGTTTTTGATGGCTTTTTCCGAATGCTTACGATCGATGGCAAGGGCAATGTGCTGGGATACCGAGTTGAGGAGATCAAGGTCTGACGGTTGATACATATCTCTATCGGTAAAACTCTGAACAGCTATGGCACCGGTTACCTGGCCCCTGGTCACAAGGGGTGCACCCAGCCAGATTTTGCTGAGGCGATCCATGAGAGGTTGTTTTTTTGTTTGCGCAAACTTGATGGTATCCTCACTGTAAAATATCAGCGGCTTTCTTGTATTGATAACCTCTGCGGTAATTGAGGCTGTTGATTTGAAATTTAATATTTCCTCGGGTAACGGGTCCAGCTCATTGACCCAGTATTCAAACGAAATGGAATTTTTTTTCTCGTTCAGGAGGGCTATAAAGAAGTTGTCCACGTTGAGAATTCTGCCAAGGGATCTGTGGATGACATCGAAGAGTTCTTTCAGGTCAAAGGTTCTGTTCACCGCATCCGAGATTTCGAACAGAACATCGATTGTGGTCTTGGCGTCCCTGGTGACAGGCTTGGTTGTCATCTTCTATTTCCCCCATAACCGGCATGGCCGGAGCGAGGCACTGCTCCAGCCATAACAAATAATTCAACCCGCCAGCGGTGATGACCTGGCAGTGGTTTTTGATAAAATCCTTCGCCTTAAACAGATTCCCAAGGTGGGCAGTACCAGGCCGGGCGTTGGAAGGTTTGATCAATATTGCATTAATACTGCTTTAAATCAAGATTTATGATAAGGTCTGGCCCCAGTGTAAAAACATATAAAACCCCAGGAGAACAACCTTGGTGAGGCCAAGGAGAGGAGTTCTTTCTGCTAAAGCTGGTGTTCCAGGAAAAATGCCTTTGAACGAGTGGAACACAGGACCATCAAGAGGGGGTAGAAGTTGCTCGGAACCATTGTCAATGCCGTTGCCATAATCGCAGGTGCTCTTTTGGGCCTGCTGTTCCGGGGAGGCATACCGGAAAAATATAACCGAACCATCATGAACGCCATCAGTCTTGCTGTTCTTGTTATCGGCATCAAGGGGGCCTTGAAGTCGGACGATCTTCTGGTGGTGATCTTCAGTCTGGCCCTTGGGAGTCTCCTGGGGGAAATGGCAAGGATTGAAGAGCGTCTTGAATCCCTGGGTAAAAGTCTTGAACGGCGCTTTGCAAAGAACGACAAGGGGTTTTACCAGGGGTTCATCACCTCAACCCTTCTCTTCTGCGTAGGTTCCATGGCCATTGTTGGTTCCCTTGAGAGCGGTCTTACGGGAGATCACCAGACTCTCTTTGCAAAATCGGCCCTGGACGGTATCACCTCGATCATCCTTGGCTCCACCTTTGGTCTAGGGGTTGCGTTCTCTTCTGGCCCCCTCTTTATCTACCAGGGAGCCATCACCATGGCGGCCGTCCTTATCAAGCCCCTTTTAACACCCCAGGTGGTGACCCAGATGAGCTCTGTGGGCGGCGTTCTGATCATGGCCATCGGGTTCAATCTCCTTGGCACGGCCAAGATCCGCATTGGAAGCATGCTGCCAGCCGTGTTTCTTCCCCTTGTCTGGTTTGCCCTGAAAAAACTGGTTGGATAACTCACATGTCCTTACGGACACAACCAAGAATGAAACTCGAATAAGTTCGCATCTTGTTTCTTGTCTCTTGTTTCAAGTTTCTTGCTTACATCCCGATCATTCCAAGTCCCTCTTCAATTTCCAGGTAAGTTTTGATCTCGTAATTATAGCCGGGAACGCCAATGTAAACGGCCATGCTGTCGCCAACTGCCATCAATCCTTTGGCAAGCTTTTCATTTTCAAGCTCATAAAGGGTTATGGAGTGTACCCCTCTTTTTACATCCGCCGAGATATAGGGACCTTTCTTGGTAAGAAAATCGGGCAGCCCAGGGGCTGTGAGGAATCGACGGGCAACCTCCTTGGCGCTCTCAGGCGGGTATGTTACGTTTGATATGATAATCATGGGCTCGCTCCTTTTATTATTGTTTCCCCTTTATGTCTCGGTACCGTGTGAACTGTCAAGGAGAACCTGATCTGTCTCGGGTTTTAATGGGCGGAGAGCCAGCGGGCATAACTGTACATGCCGGCCATGGCCTTTACTGCCCTTTCGGGTGAGGGGAAAAAGACCCCCTGGTACTTGCAGTCGTCCAACCGGTACAGGGTGCGGCTCTTCTCGTCGGTGAGAAGGCTCACCCCAAACACCGGTTTTTCATACTTTTGCGTCAACCTTATCACATGGTTGACATACTCTTTTTCGGCCTGGAAAAGGGCGTCCCGGATACCTTCCAGCGTCTGTTTTGAGTAGTCCGGGTCCACCTGGGAGATGGAGTCCACCATTTTTTCCACAAAGATGCGCTTCCCATGGATTCCAAGGTGGATCACAGCATCACAGCCGTCCCATTTTAAAAGCTCCTCCATGGCAACTCTCGGGATATTTGGATCGTTTTCTCCCACGATATCGACCGGATTGGCCCGGCTCCAATAGGCGGGCAGCAGGGTATCGAGGTGGTCGACAATCTTTGTTGAAAGTTCTGGAATCTCGAGGCCGTTGTCCATGCAGAGATCTGCCGTTACAACCCCCCATCCGCCTCCGAGGGTCATTATTGCTACCCGGTTGCCCCTGGGCAGGGGAAGCGATGAAAACACTGCGGAAAGATCCAGAAGCTCCATGGGCTGATTCACCTGGATTACGCCGGCCTGTTTGAGTGCTGCCCGCATCACCCCGGCATCGGACGCCATGGCTCCGGTATGGCTTGCCGCAGCTCTTCCGCCGGCCATGGTGCGGCCTCCGTTGAGAACCACCACGGGTTTTTTCCGGGACACCCTGGTTGCACTTTCAAAAAATCGCCGCCCATCCTTTACGCTCTCAAGGTAGAGTACGACAGTTTTTGTCAAACCATCGTTTTCAAAGGTTTCCATGTAATCCTCGATGGTGACCATGGCTTCGTTTCCAGAACCTGAAAAGGCCCGGATGCCGATATTCTGCTGGGTGGCAAAGGCCAGAAGCTGTGTGCCCATGTTGCCCGACTGGCACACAAGGGCCGTTGAACCGGGCATGGGATGGACATGGGCACCGCTGCAGAAAAATCCTCTATGGGGATTGCAGATGCCCATGGTGTTGGGGCCAAGAACAATGATGCCCGCCTTGGACGCCTCCTGGACGAGCTCCCTTTCAAGGGCCAATCCTGCAGGGCCTGTCTCGCCGAATCCAGAGGTGATGAGGAGCATGCTCTTTACACCCTTTTCCTTGAACTGGGGAATCAGCTGCATGACCCTGTCTGCCGGAATGGTTACAACGGCAAGGTCTACATTACCTTCGATCTCGGCCACGGATCTGTACACCTTTCTGCCTGTGATGGTTCCTCCCTTTGGGTTTACCAGGTGGATGCTGCCTTCAAAGTGACCCCCAAGGGTGTTTGTTAAAAGCATGTGGCCCCATTTACCAAGGGTTGACGAGGCCCCTACAAACGCCACGGAATCTGGGTAGAACACTTTGCCCAAAGCCCTGGGGTCCACCTTTGGTCTGACATAGGTAGGCTTCAAAGTTTCGCCCACCACCACAAGGGCATCCACGGCAACGATCTCCCCCTGGGGCGTCACAATCAGGGGATTTATGTCAATCTCTTTTACCAGGGGAAGGAGCTCTGCAATATTGGACAACCCCTTGAGAACGGCCTCCAGGGCTGTTCTGTCCACCCCGTCTTCCCCCCTGAACGGTCCGATAAGCTTCTTTGAAACAAGTTCCTCAAGCATCTCGTCCATGTCAAACCCGGAAAGGGGGGCAAGCCTGAACACCACGTCGTTAAGGGCCTCGGTAAAGATCCCGCCGAGCCCGAACATGACAACAGGCCCAAACTGGGGATCCCGGAAGATTCCTGCAACAAGCTCTCTTTTCCCCGTGATCACGGGCTGTACCAGGATGAATTCAAGGGCGCTGCCTGCAATCTCCAGGAGGGAATTTACAGCTCTCCTTACCTCGCCCTCACCTGCCAGCCCCACCCGCACAAGACCCTTTTCCGTCTTGTGGGTAAGGGTGGTGCCCATGGCTTTCACGACAACTGGAAACCCAATTTCATAGGCCGCAATGACCGCTTCATCCCCATTGGAAGCCCGGTATTCTTTTACAACCGGTATTCCAAATTCCTTTAAGATTTTTTTGGCGTCGTCCTCAAGCAGAGCATTCTTTCCCGATGCCAGGGCATTGTTTATCAGTTGATCGGCCTTATCAAGCTCGTTCATAGACTTTCCACTCCTTTGAATAGTATCCTGGATATTTCGTCTGAAACCTGTGTTGTATCCATTGTTGAACCAAAAAGTACCTGACCAAGGCAGGCATGTTCGATGGCGCCGAGAATCACCTGGCGGAACACGTAAGGGTCCACGTCCCGGTTTATTTCTCCGTTTCCCTGGCCCTGGCGGATAATCTCTAGAATGGTGGCGGCATAGATCCTGACCAGGCTGTAGGCGTCACAGTTAAAGTAATCGGGGTTGTTTCTAACCTCGATCAGGAGAATTCTTGCAAAAACCCGGTTGGCCGCATAACTTTCAATGGTGGTTTTTATGATGATGGAAAGCCTTGCAAGGCTTGAAATCTCGTCGTTTATGGCCCTGTCTATTCCAACGAGAAAAGATTTAAAATGGTCGTTTAAAACCTCGTAGAGGAGGTCTCGTTTGTCTTTGAAGTATTTGTAGATCAGCCCCTCGGTTACTCCGGCCTGGGCCGCAATCTGGGCGGTCGTAATCGAATGGAAATTCTTTGTTTTCAAAAGTTTAGCCAGGGCCTTCATGATTTTGGTTCTGCCTGGGGGCGAGGGCTTTCTGGGCGCTGTTTTTTGTGGTTCTGGCTTGGTCATAAGATTTTTACTTGCTTGGGATAATATCTGTTTTTGGGTTTGGTTGTTTTATGAACAAAACAAAGTAAGTGTTGTTTACTTACCTGTAAACCATGATTTTTGTCAAGCAAATTTCAGCAATTCTCATTTTGGCTTTACTCCCTAAGCGAAAATCTGATCCCCTTTGTTTTTTAATGTTCACCAAGGGGATACTGGCTGCCGCCCCCAACGCTGATATTCAAAACGGTAATTGTTTTATTGCTCTGTTTTGGGTTGCAGGATAGCGGTATTTCAACTATTTACAGTTTAACCTGAAACTCAAGAAATAAGCCGAGTTCAGTGTAGGGGTGATCCCCGACGTTTTGCGGTTCCGGTCAGGATAACCAAAGGGGGCGGAATGAAACTACTGCCCTCCCTGTACCATCATGTTTCAGCGTTCGTTGTGACAGGATAGCCTGTCATGTGGATCTATAAAAAATAAGGTTGAGTATGGATGAGGTGAGTATAACCCAACAGGTGGCAGGCCTGTTTGAAGCCATGGAACGGTTTGTTCCAAAGTGGAACATTGAACTTCCTCCATGGGAAGAGGTGCAGGCCCTGGCGGGAAACCTAGGTCCGTCAGGGCTCCTTATCCTGTTCACGGCCGCATCTTTTCTCATGGTCTGGCGGCTCGATGCCATCGAAAGAAATGGGTTTGAGGGAACCATAATCGGCACCCTTGTCATGCCCTTTTGTTCGGGATTTGCCAACCTCTCCTTTGTATTTGTCATGGTTTCGGATAAGGGGGGCGGCAACCTGGTCGTTGAAAACTGCATTGTCAACAACGTCACAAATCTGACCCTTGTCATCGGAATTCAAGTCGTATTCTGGGGCCTCAATATAACCGGAAACCGTGAACGAAGTAAAAAGAACCCGGAATCAACCATCAACCACATCTCCCTCCTTCTTTCCCTTGGAGCTATGCTTTTTTTTACCCTGACTGTCTGGCTCCTTGCAAGAGACGGAATTCTTGATTCCTCGGACGGTATGGTCCTGACCGGACTTTTTTTATTCTGGCAGGCGTTTCATGTGGTTGATGTGATCAAGAATAACGTCAGGAAAAACCGTACAGTATCCCCTGGTGTTGCTGTTGATTTCATTCTGGTTGGCCTTTGTGCCTGGGTCACCTTTTACACCATTGACGGCCTTGTGGAATGGGTGGCAACCCGGGATGCGAGCAGGTTTATTTCGGTAAAAAACCTGGGTCTGCTCAGCGGTTTTCTCATGGTGGTTCCCAACGCCCTTCTTGCCTTTTACTACTCGGCAAAGGGCCGTCCGGACATTGCCTACTCCTCCCAGATCGGTGATTGTCACATCTGCATCCCCCTGTGCATCGGAATTTCTGCCATCTTTTCTCCCATTGCCATCCCCCCGACCTTTGAAATGGGAGCCTCCATCATCATGGGTGCGGGTATTCTTCTTTTTATCTGCACCGCACTGCTTGGACGCCTTCCCAGAATCATGGGGGCGGGCCTTGCCCTTTCCTACTCGATATTTCTCTACCGGGGAATCCTGGGGTGACAGAGTCCGGGGATCGGTCCCATCCCAGCCATTCTCACCCTGGGTTTAAACTGCAGTCCTTAGTTGCTGGTTCGTAATATAAAAAAGCTGTGGCGAGTATTGCAACAATTGAGTCGTGGCCCAAGGTTTTTAGCGGTGCATTTATTTTGACAACCCATTGTTTCCCTGGTAGTCTTTCCAGAACAATCTTTCTGCATTTGACATATATTAAGCTGGAGGCGGTAATGGAAAACAATAAAAAAATCCTCATCGCAATGGATGCTTCTCCCCATTCCCTGGAGGCTGTACAGTATGCCGGGGATTTCTTTTCACCCCAGAATACCCAGATAGAACTTTTCCATGTGGATACCCATATCCCCGAATCATTCTGGGACTTGAACCTTGGAACGGAAATTCAGCGACGGATGGCCTCGGTAAGTTCCTGGGCCATGGTCCATACAGAGGCCATAAAAAATCAGATGGAAGCGGCAAGGGTGATACTCCTTGAACTGGGGTTCCCCTACGATTCCATAACCATCAAGTACCAGGATTCAGTCAAGGGGGTTCCAGGGGATATCATTGAGGAGTCAAAAAATGGGTTTCATGCCGTTGTTGTTGGTCGAACCGGCGTAAGCCGTGTCAAAGATTTTATCATGGGCAATGTTGCAACAAAGCTTGCCTATAAAATTCTCGACATACCCGTCATCATCGTGGGTGCCTGCACCATTCCTAAAAAGGTGATTGTTGCATTTGATGGTTCTGAGAGTGCCCAGAGAGTTGTGGACCGCATCAGCTGGATGATAGGCAAGGAGGCTAACAGCATCAAGATCTGTTATGTCACAAGAAAGATTCATGAGCTTTACGGGGCGACTTCCCCGGATATTGAAATTGCCGAAGAGGAGATGCTCAGCCAGAACCGTAAGGTGATTCAGCCCATGATAGATGAGGCGGTTGAACGGCTTGTCGATGCAGGGGTTAAACGGGAAAATATTTCCTGGGAAATCAAGGAAAACGAATCTTCCAGGGCCAGGGCCCTTGTTAAGGATGCAGAGGCAAACGGGTTTGGTACCATTGCCGTTGGCCGGCGGGGATTGAGCCGTATGGAGGAGTTCTTCATAGGAAGGGTTAGCAAAAAAATCCTCCAGCTTGCTGTCAACTCAACCGTCTGGATCGTCAACTGACCCTGGGAGAATATTCTCAAAGGCGTTGATAAAGGTCAGGAGATCCTCGACAATGCAGAAATCCGAGTGGTTGAAGATGGCGGCATTGGGGTCTGAATTGATGCTGATGATGGTTTTTGACCCCATGATGCCGGCCAGGTGCTGGGAGGAGCCAGAGATGCCACAGGCTATGTATACCTCGGGTGAAACTCTTGCCCCGGTGACGCCCACTTGGAAGCGGTAGGACCTCCATCCGTCATCCACCAGGGGACGGGATACTCCCATTGCTGAGTTGGAAAAAATAGAGGCAAAACCTTCAATGGCAGTGAGGTTTTCCCTTGTTCCAAGTCCCCTGCCTGCGGCGACAATCACCCTTGCCAGTTCGAGGTCGTCCCCCCTGTGGTCGGCATCTTTAATTCCAAGGCGTTTGATTCCATTGCCGGGAAATGGAACTTTGACTGTCTCCACAGGACCAGGCGGGACAGGCGATGCCTCTGTCTCTATTTGTAAATCCGGTGGTACAAAGGCATTGGGCTGCACCATGACAACGCAGGGAGTTTTCGTTGCCAGAACCAGGGCGTTTTTTGCACCATTAAAAACCGGTCTCGAAAAAAGAGGTTGTCCGTCCTCCCAGAAGAGGTTGTTCACCCCTGCAATGGACGTTCCGTTCAGCCGCAGGGCAAGGCCCGGGGCAAAATCCCTTGCCCCAGCCATATGGGCAACCAGGATGTGGGAGGGCGAAAGTGCGGTGAAGAGTTCTGAAAGGGCAGCTTTGTATGCTTCGCCGTTGTAACCGTCCATGCCTGTTATGGCAAGGTCGATAGTCCTTATTCCTGTCAGGGCAAGTTCGCCTGCCATGTCCGGGAGGCCCGGGCCTGGAATTACCAGGACAACGGATGAATGGGTCCCGGCTGCCACAAGGTTTGCCAGGTGTATCAGCTCGTGGGTGACCGGAAGGACCACCTTCCCGTCATGCTCCACAACAACTGCTATTGGCCTCATAGGACACCCCTTTTTTTCAATATCGAAAAAAGTTCCACCGCCTTTTCAGCCGTCGTTCCCCTGATAATGGTTCCGGAACGGCTCTTTGCGGGCTCCATGAACCTTAAAACGGTCTGGTCGGCTCCGGGGATTTTGTCCGGGAAAACGGTAACAGTTGTAATCTTTTTTGTTCCAGCCTTGAGCAGATTGGAGAGGGTGGGATAGCGGGGGGTATTGATGCCGGCCTGAACTGTCAAAAGGACCGGAAGTGTTATGCCAAGGCTTTCCCGGTCGCCCCTGTCAAGCTCTCTTTCAACTGTTAAATCAAAGGTCTTTGAATCAAGGGAAATCTTTACAATCCCTGTGGAACAGGCAATGCCCATAAGTTCGGCAAGAATAGGTCCGGTCTGACCCTCCATTGCGTCCTGGGAGATCATGCCGGTAAGCACCAGATCGTAGGCAGGGGGTTTGGGTGGCAGCTCCTGGCTCTTGTCGAGATTCTGGCCTAATGTTCTGTAGATCAATTCCGCCGTCACAGCCGCTGACAGGTCTCGTTCCACAACAATGTGAAACCCGTTGTCCGCACCGATTCCAAAGGCCCGTTTGATAATCTCCTGGGCTTTTTCCCGACCCAGGGAAACCACATCGACCACAGCTTTACGACCCTGGTTCAGGAGCTGCTCTTTGATCCTGACAGCCTCCTCAAGGGCGTACTCGTCAAATCGGTTCATGGCAAAGGTGTTGCCGTCAGGGGTCGTGGCAACCTGTTTTATGCATACAAGAATATTCATGGATTCAAGTATAGACATACAATTTTATCCTGATCAAGAGAAACGAACGAACGTTCTGTTTTTTCCCCAAGCCATGGCCAGGCAGGTTAAAAAAAATTGACATTGCCAATATCGTGTAAAAAATGTACTTTCAACATGAAAGCGCCTGCCTGGCAGGCAGTGATAATACAAACCCCACGGCCGGAGCGAGAGATGGTATCCGGCCGCAACGAATATTGAAACTCTGCCAACTATGGTGCGTCGGTGGGAGTTTTTTATAGGAAAATCCACCAGAGGACTTTTAATAATGATCCAGAGCATCCTTGACAACGACCTCTACAAGTTCACCATGCAGCAGGCCGTGCATATGTTGTATCCCCGGGTGGATGCACAGTATGAGTTCATCAACCGTTCCAACACTCCCTTTCCCCGGGGGTTTGCACAACGCCTCCAGGTTGAGGTACAGAGAATGAAAACCTTCAGGCTGACTCCGGAGGAGAAGTGTTACCTTGGGAAGACCTGTTACTTCATGACCCCTGTGTATCTGGATTTTCTTGAACACTACACCTTTGACCCGGATGAGGTTATCATTTCCCAGGCAGGCAACGATATTTCTGTCACCATCAAGGGAGCGTGGTACAGAACCATCCTCTGGGAAGTGCCGCTCATGGCCATCATCAGTGAACTCTACTTTGTCATGACCAATGCCCGGCCTCTCCCCGACAATGAGATCCGGGAGATCAATCTGAACAAGGCAAGGATCTTGAGTCAGAACAACATCAAGTATGCCGATTTTGGAACAAGACGACGGTTTTCATCCTCTGGCCACGAGGCATTGATCCGGGATATTCTGGCCCTTGAAAACAACACCCTCATCGGCACCAGCAACGTCAATCTGGCAAGACTTTTCAGCATAAAACCCATAGGCACAATGGCCCACGAATGGATCATGTTCCACGGTGTACTCAACGGCTATCGAATGGCAAACCTTACTGCGGTTGCGGCATGGGCAACGGCGTTCCACGGCCACCTGGGCATTGCCCTGACCGACACCTTTACAACGGATATCTTCCTTTCCACCTTTGACACCCTCCACGCCAAACTCTTTGACGGGGTGCGCCACGACTCTGGAGACCCCATCGCCTTTATCGACAAGGTAGTGGAGCACTATAAAAAACTCCACATCGATCCCATCACAAAAACCATTGTGTTTTCAGACGGGCTTGACATTGACAAGGCGGTAAATATCCACAATCACTGCATCAACAAAATACGAGACTCCTACGGCATCGGCACCAACCTCACCAACGATGTCGGCGTCACTCCCCTTAACATGGTTATCAAGCTTACAAAATGCCGAACAGCACCTGAAAAGGCCTGGCACAACGCCATCAAGCTTTCCGATGACCAGGGCAAGCACACCGGGGACAGTGAAGAGCTGGCCCACTGCATCAAGGTCCTTGAACGGGGATTGTAGGTCAGCGGTCAGTAGGTCTGATCCCCATGTCCTTATGGACACAACGAAGCGTGAAACTCGATAAAACAAACCGAAGCCATTGTAGGGGCGATCCCTTGCGGTCGCCCTTTGCGGCGGAAAGCTCGGTGGGAGCCCGCTATAAAAAACGAACGTTCGTTCTGTTTTTTATTGACTTGGAATCGCCAAGGGGATAGGGGTAGTGGGTAGACGGATCGACCGGCGGTGGTGTATGGCAGTACATAAATTAAGGAGAGATGAATGGATTTTTCCGTGTCAGAAAAGATTTCCACCATTGTGGAGATGATCAATGAGTTTGTGGACAGGGAGCTGATTCCCCTGGAACCCGAGTTTCTTGTCAAGGATTTCAGGGAGATGCTGCCTGTGTTAAAGGAGAAACAGGCCATGGTCAAACAGATGGAGCTATGGGCCCCCAATTTTCCTGTTGAATGCGGCGGTATGGGGCTTTCCCTTCTGGAACACGGGCTTGTGTCAGAAGCCCTTGGCCGATCCCCCCTTGGTCATTTTGTCTTCTGGTGCCAGGCCCCGGATGCCGGGAATGTGGAGATCCTCCATCTCTACGGCAGTGACGCCCAAAAGAAACGATATCTCAATCCCCTGGTAAAGGGGGATATCCGATCCTGCTTTGCCATGACCGAGGTGGACATGCCGGGCTCCAACCCCGTGATGCTTGAGACAACCGCTGAAACGGATGGTGACGATTACGTGATCAACGGCCACAAGTGGTACACCTCTTCGGCGGACGGGGCTGACTTTTCCATAGTCATGGCCGTAACCAACCCCGATGCATCCCGTTATATGCGGGCAAGCATGATCATCGTGCCCACCAACACCCCGGGATTCAACCTTGTGAGAAATATTCCCGTGATGGGCCACGAGGGAAGCGATTACTACAGCCATGCGGAAATTCTTTTCCAGAGCTGCAGGGTCCCCCGGGAGAACCTTCTGGGGGTGGAAGGTAACGGTTTTGTCATTGCCCAGGAACGCCTCGGACCCGGCCGCATCCACCACTGCATGCGGTGGCTGGGAATCTGCAACAGGGCCTTTGATCTCATGTGTCTTCGGGCCAATCACCGGGTGGTGACGCCTGGCGGCAAGACCCTTGCAACCCAACAGACTGTCCAGAACTGGGTTGCCGAATCAAAGGCGGAGATCGATGCGGCAAGGCTCATGACCCTGAACGCAGCCTGGCAGATAGATCAAAATGGAGCCCCCGCCTCCAGGGATGCCATCTCAACCATCAAGTTCGTGGTTGCCAACACCATGAACCGTGTGGTGGACCGGGCCCTCCAGATCCACGGCGGCCTTGGCATGACCGACGACACAATTCTGGCCTTTTTCTATCGCCACGAGCGGGCCGCAAGGATCTACGACGGGGCCGATGAGGTTCACAAGATGAGCCTTGCAAAGAGAATTTTACGAACCTATGAACGATGACCATGATCATGAGCATGACCTGAAGGCTGAAAACGTTAGCTGGATTGAGTTTGAAAGGAGCATGGGAAACCTGGAAGAGACCATCTGCAAGGAGGTGTTTGAAGTAAATCAGGATTCCATCCGCATCAAAAAAGAGAAGACTGCGGTTAAGAACTTTAAAAAGATCTTTGATGCCGTGTTCCAGATCACCTATGACAAGGGGTTTCAGGCCATGAGCATGCGGGACTTGAGCGCAAAGACCGGCATGGGCATGGGCTCCCTGTACGGCTATTTCAAGGGAAAGGAAGAACTCCTTGCCATTATTCAACACCAGGGACGCACTATGATCGAAAGGGTGCTTGAATCTTCGTTCAACAGATCGGACGACCCTGTAACACGGCTGAAAAATGTGATCAAGGCCCATCTGTTTTTGAGCGAAAAGGCCCGGCCCTGGTTTTACTTCACCTTTATGGAGGCTCGAAATCTTACCGATAACGCACTTGAATCGGTAATCCGCCTTGAGGAGTACACCGAAGATATTCTGGTCTCTGTCCTGGAACAGGGGGAGCGCCAGGGTGTTTTTATCCCGAGGAACCACAGGCTCACGGCCAGTATTATTAAAGCCATGCAGCAGGATTGGTATCTTAAACGGTGGAAGTACGGCAAACGCAATATCTCCGTTGACGACTATTCAGACTATGTGCTTGAGATCGTAGATAACTTCTGCATCCAATCTAAATAAAGAGGAGGGAAAGCATGGGAGTGACAGACCAGCCCCTAGAGGTAAGAGAGGGGGAGGCCATTGATCTTAAAAGGGTGCGGCTCTTTTTAGATGAGGCCCTGCCCGATTTGGCGGGCGAAATAACCATCCGCCAGTTCCCCAGCGGATTTTCAAACCTCACCTATCAGATCAAGGTGGGTGATAAAGAGCTCGTCCTGAGACGGCCGCCCGTGGGTGCCAAAATAAAATCGGCCCATGACATGGGCCGGGAATTCAGGATCTTGACCGCCCTCCATCCGGTGTTCCCCCTTTGCCCCAGGCCCCTTGCCTTTTCTGAGGACACCTCGATTATAGGGTGTCCCTTTTACATCATGGAGCGCATCAAGGGGATAATTCTCAGGAAAGAGCTGCCCGAGGACCTAAGCTTAACACCTGAAAAGGCCAGGGAACTCTGCATCAACCTTGTCTCTCTTCAGGCGGATCTGCATGGCATTGATGTTAAATCTGCAGGGCTTGAATTTCTCGGAAAACCCCAGGGCTATGTGGAGCGCCAGGTCAAGGGGTGGCAGGAGCGTTACAGGAGTGCGAGGACCCCGGATGCACCTGACTTTGAAGGGGTCATGACCTGGCTCAACGACAAGATGCAGCCTGATACGGACCATCCCACACTGGTGCACAACGACTACAAGTTCGACAATGTTGTGCTCGATCCCCAAAACCCCACACGGATCATCGGGGTTCTTGACTGGGAGATGGCCACCTATGGTGATCCCCTCATGGATCTTGGCAATTCCCTTGCCTATTGGATCGACCGGACTGACCCTGAAGAGTGCCAGCTCATGCGGCAATCTCCCACCCATATTCCAGGTGCTCTGACCCGCAGGGATATCATCGATCTCTACGGTGAAATCACTGGCCGATCCACAGCCGCATTTGACTTTTATCTCTGTTTCGGCATCTTTCGCCTTGCCGTCATTGCCCAGCAGATCTACCAGCGCTACTATAAGGGGATCACCAAGGATCGTCGGTTTGCCATGCTCATTGGTGCCGTTCAGATCCTGGAAAGAACGGCCCTCAGGCTCATGGACAACTCAAACCTCTAGGGGGAGTAAAGCATAATTATGGAACCCGTAACCATGAAATTGGCAGACATAAAAACCATACTCGTTGCAGGGGCCGGAACCATGGGGCAGCAGACGGCTTTCCTTGCCGCCCTCAACGGCTATTCTGTTGTGATGTATGACATCTCAGATGCGCTACTCGCCCGGGGAATGGAACGAATCAGAAAGAACGGTGACCGGATGGTAAGGATGAAGGCATGCACCGATGAGGCCTGCAGCCTTGCCCTTGCAAGGATAACCTTTACCTCTGATATCAAGGCTGCATCCGATGATGCCGACCTTGTGATGGAGAGCATACCGGAAGATCCCGAACTCAAGGGCAAGCTCTTTTCTGAGATCAACCGCCATTGCAAGCCCCACACCATCTTTACCACCAACACCTCTTCCCTTGTTCCGTCCATGTTTGCCGAAAAGACCGGCAGGCAGGACAAATTCTGCGCCCTGCACTTCCACGATGTGGCCATCTCAAAAATCGTCGATGTCATGCCCCATCCTGGAACCTCGAGCCATACCATGGCCCTTGTCAGAGAATTTGCCGAATCCATGGGGCAGATTCCCATTGTCCTGGCCAAAGAGAGCAACGGGTATGTGTTCAACAACATGCTCATGGCCCTTATCGCATCGGCCCTCTCCCTTGCCGCAAAAGGTGTGACTACCATCCAGGAGATAGATCGATCATGGATGGGGGTTATGCACACCCCGGTAGGGCCCTTTGGCATCATGGACAGCATCGGTCTTGATACCTGCTGGAAGGTGACCGACTATTGGGCAAACAGGCGTAACGATCCCCAGGCAAAGGCAAATGCTGCCTTTTTAAAGGGCTATCTTGATCAAAACAGGTGCGGCATAAAAACCGGACAGGGGTTTTACACCTATCCGAATCCAACCTTTTCACGACCTGACTTCATGACAACGGCTTCATGATCATATTAATCCACATATCCTTACGGACACAACGAACGATGAAACATGACAGCATAAGGCAGGCGGGAACGGGTGTTACCCGGAGCGGATTAAACGGCAGCGGTCAGCATGGACGCTGAAGGAGCTGCCGTTTCCCTCGGACCAGGCCATGGACGGCCTGGGAGAATGAGCGGAGGGTAACACCCGTTTTCGTCTGCCGGTCGAAGCGAGTTTCATATAACCCACATGTCCTGCGGACACAACGAAGCATGAAACTCAATCGAGCAGGGCGGGCAATGTTATCATTCCGCCCCCTTTGGTTATCCTGACCGGAACGCAAAACGTCGGGGGTCACTTTGACACTTCTTAACTGTTTTGACCCTTTGGTTTTGAATGTTCCGGTCAGGAAAACCAAAGAGGGCTCTAAAGTCGAGGCTCTCACAGTGATGTTTCGGTGGGAGTTTCCTATAAACCGGCACGGCCGGAGCGAGGGAGGCATCCGGCCACAACGAATATTGAAACTCCGCTACCTATGGCGCTTCGAAGCGAGTTTCATATAACTTGATCATCGAGTATAAGGAGACAAAATGGGCACCAGATTTATCAGCGAACGAAACCTTGATTTTCTGCTCTATGAGATGTTTGACGTTGAAGCTCTGACCCGGTCAAAGCCCTATGACCAACACAGCAAAAAAGTCTTTACCATGGTTGTTCATGCTGCGGCAAAGCTTGCCAGCTCAGAACTCTACCCCATCCTTGACGAGATGGACAAAAATGGTCCGACACTTGTGGATGGAAGGGTAGCTGTCCATCCCCGGGTCAGAAGCCTCATGGCCGCCTATGGCGAGGGCGGCTGGATCGGGTCAAGCTTTCCTGAAGAGCACGACGGGGAGGGTTTGCCGGCCATCATCTCCAGCACCTGCCGGTTCATATTTGCCGCAGCCAACTATTCGGCGTCGGTTTTTCCCGAACTTACGGCCGGGGCTGCCGAGCTGATTCTCACCTTTGGCAGCGAAGATCTCATCAAAACCTATCTCCCCCCAATGCTGGCCGGCAAATGGCAGGGAACCATGGCCCTGACCGAACCCCAGGCCGGGAGCTCCCTCTCGGACATCACCACTACGGCCTTTCCCACGGACGAGGGGTATTATTCGATTAAAGGACAAAAGACCTTTATCTCGGCCGGTGACCACGACGGGGTGGACAACGTTGTTCATCTGATGCTCGCAAGGATAGAGGGAGAGCCTCCTGGTTCAAAGGGGATCTCCCTGTTTGTGGTGCCGAAATTTCGCCCGGATGAGGGGGGGAAACTTTCTCCAAACGACGTAACCGTTGCGGCTGTTTACCACAAACTCGGCTACAGGGGAGCTCCGATCACCGAACTTTCCATTGGCGAAAAAAATGATTGCAGGGGATTCCTTGTGGGGGAAAAGAACCGGGGTCTCGCCTGCATGTTCCAGATGATGAACGAGGCAAGGCTGGGTGTGGGGCTCGGGGCAACGGCCATTGCCACCGCAGCCTATTATGCGGCCCTTGACTATGCCATGGATCGCCCCCAGGGAAGAAGGCTCTCCGAGAAGAATCCCGCTGTTCCCCAGGTGCCCATCATCGAACACGCAGATGTTAAACGCATGCTCTTGTTCCAGCGGGCGATCGTGGAAGGCTCGTTGAGCCTCTGCCTCCAATGCTGCCTCTACTCCGACCTTGCAAAGATCAGCGAGGGTGAAGCAAAGGAACGAAACCTGCTGCTCCTTGATCTTCTCACCCCCATTGCCAAGAGCTATCCCAGCGAAATGGGGATCCTTTCCACGAGCCAGGCCATACAATGCTTTGGCGGGTACGGCTATTGCGAGGATTTCCCGGTCGAACAGTATTTCAGGGATTCAAGGATTCATCCCATCCACGAGGGAACCACTGGGATGCAGGGTATGGATCTTCTGGGACGAAAGATGGTGATGAACAACGGACGGGCAGGCCTCTTGTTTGTGGAAGAGGTAAGCAGGGCCATTGCAGATGCCGTTGCCGAACATGGCACCTATGCAGAGCTTCTGTCCCGGGCCCTTGAACGGCAAAAGGAGGTGACGGCCCATCTGTTCAGCCTTGCAGGCAAAAAGGGCCCGGAAACCTTCCTGGCAGACGCCACCCTCTTCCTTGAAATGACCGGTATCCTTGCCATTGCCTGGCAGTGGCTTGTCCAGGCCACCAAGGCCCATAAGGCCCTAGAAGGAAAATGCAGACCCAGGGATGTCGCCTTTTACCAGGGCAAGCTCTTGACCTTTCGTTATTTTTTCAGGTATGAACTTCCCAGGACCCTGGGCCTTGGGAAGCGGCTCATGGACAATGATTTTATAACCATGGAGACGACCACAAAACACTTTAACGATTAAAATTTACGCTTTTAAGGAAAACAATAATGACTCTATTCTTCATTGACCCCGAACTTTGTGACAGGGACGGCATCTGTGCAAAAGAGTGCCCGGCAAGGATCATCACCATGGCCGACGGTTTGCCCCAACCTGTGGATCAAGCCGAAAGCCGGTGTATCAACTGCGGCCACTGCGTTGCGGTCTGCCCGACCAAGGCCTTTATCCATAAGAACCTCAAGCCCGAAGAGTGCATCGAACTTGACGACATCCCTTCCCTTACCCCGGAACAGGCGGAGATCTTCCTTCGCCGGCGAAGATCCATCAGAACCTACAGAAAAAAACCCGTGGAACGTACTCTCCTGGAACGGGCCATCACCCTTGCAAGCCACGCTCCGTCCGGTCACAACAGTCAACCGGTCAACTGGCATGTGATCCACGACACCGACCACCTGAGGGAGCTTGACGAAAAGGTGATCGACTGGATGCGCTGGATAATTGAAGAAAAACCAGAAGCCGCAGCATCCATGCACCTTGACATGGTTGTTGCCGGGTGGGAAAAGGGCGTCGATACCATCACCCGTAAAGCCCCCCATCTTATTATTGCCCACGGTAATAAAAAAGATCCAACGACCCAGACCGCCTGCACCATTGCCATGACCTGGCTCGAACTCGTTCTGCCTTCCCTTGAGTTAGGCGGATGCTGGTGCGGCTATTTCAATGCAGCAGCGGTTTTCTGGCCCCCCCTCCAGGAGGCCCTTGGTTTGCCGGAAGATCATCTGAGCTTTGGCAGCATGATGGTTGGTCATTCCACCTTTACCTACAGGCGGATTCCCCCGAGGAACCCGGCCAGGATCACCTGGAAGTAGAGTTCATTCCGCTCCTTTGGTTTTGAATGTTCCGGCTGGGTAATCAAAGGGGATTAGTGTCGATATTTCACAAATTATCAGTATTATAACCGACATGTCCTGGCGAACACAACGAAGAATGAAACTCGATAAAACAATTCGAGGCTATTGTAGGGGCGATCCCTTGCGGTCGCCCTTTGTGGCAGATAGCTCAGTGAAAATTTTTTATAAAAAAGGGAGAACAGGATGGAGCAAATACGTTTTGACGGCAGGGTGGCCATCGTTACGGGTGCGGGACAGGGAATCGGCAGAATGTACGCCCTGGAACTTGCCCGCAGGGGAGCTAAAGTGGTTGTCAACGACCTTGGTGCGAGCCGGGACGGAGCCGGGGCCGACACCTCGGCAGCAGAGAAGGTGGTTGAAGAAATTGTTGCAAAAGGCGGTGGGGCTGTTGCAAGTTTTGATTCAGTAGCCACCATGGCAGGTGGAGAAAACATCGTAAAAACAGCCGTGGACGCCTATGGCAGGGTTGATATTCTCATCAACAATGCGGGCATTCTAAGGGATAAATCCTTCATGAAGATGACCGAGGAGGAGTGGGATCTTGTAATAGCCGTTCACCTCAAGGGCGGGTTTTGCGTGACCCAGCCTGCCGTCAAGGTGATGAAGGATAACAATTATGGCAGGATAGTTTTTACGGCATCAACCTCCGGCCTTTACGGAAATTTCGGACAGACAAATTACGGGGCTGCAAAAATGGGGTTGGTGGGAATTATGAACTCTTTAAAGCTTGAACTTGCCAAGTATGACATAAAGATCAACACCATTGCCCCCACTGCCTGGTCCCGCATGACCCAGGATGTCTTCCCCCCTGAATTTGAGCAGAAAATGAACCCCCAGTTCAACGAACCTATGGTGCTTTACCTCTGTTCGGAGGAAAATAAGGTTTGCGGAAATATCTACGCCATGGGTGCCGGCTGGTACGGCCGCACGGCCATTGTTTCAGGAGACGGGGTCTGCCTTGGTGATGCACAACGATGGATAACAGTTGAAGAGATCAGGGATAACTTTGACAAAATTTCTGATATGGAGAATAAAAGGGAACACGGAAGCGCCCTTGGCATATTCGAATATATGGGACCCTTGCTCTCTTAAGAGCGCCGGAGCCACAGCAATTCTCATTTTGCGTATCAGCGTGGAGGGCGGCAACCAGTGTTTTATTGCTGAACATCAAGAAACAAAGGGGATCAGATTTTCGGACAGCGCAAACCCAGATAACCGCAAATTGTCTGAGGGGGGCACGACCGAGTTTTTGCGGTTTGGGTTTGGCCTGGCCGAAAATCCCCCGACTTTCTTCGTTCAGCAAGGGAACACTGGTTGTTGCCTATAGGATAGAATCAAAATGAGAACTCCTGGTAAAACATAGTTTATATTGACATAATGTTGTCTCTAGATGTAATATAGTAGGTTATATGGACTATTAAATAGCTGTTAAGTAAAAAATGAACTATTCCTTACACACACCCGAAGAGATATCACAAATCCTTGCCATAAGGCTAAAAGAGCTGCGCCTTCTGAAACGATTGAAACGCAGTACCCTTGCGGAACGATCCGGTGTAACCCAAGCGTCATTGAAGCGTTTTGAACAAACCGGAAAGGTTTCCATGGAGAACTTTCTAAAACTTGTAATGGCCCTTGGCAGGCTTGACGAAATGGAAACTCTCCTCCGACCTGCCAGGGCCAGATCAATACAAGAACTTGAACTTCAGGAAAAAAAAACCCCCAGGCGGGGATCTATATGAAAAAACTCAATGTGATCTTTTACCGGGAAGAAAACGAGAAAGTGCTGGTTGGCCAACTGGCCGAGTCCAGAAACAGGATCTATTTTGAGTATGATCCGGCTTTTCTTGCAGCTCCCCCATGGCTCTCACCGTTTAAACTGCCTCCAAAACCTGGGCTTCATGAGCACAAAGACAGAAACTTTGGCCCTATATTCGGTCTGTTTGATGATTCGCTTCCCGATGGCTGGGGGTTAACTCTCATGGATCGTTTTTTCAGAAAACAGGGAATCAATGTTGCCAAGCTATCCATACTCGACCGTCTGGCTTTTCTCGCAAGCTCCACCATGGGAGCCCTTACCTATGAACCTGCCATGTCTTATGATGATGGGAACTATGCCTCTGGAAAATTTGATCTCCACCTGCTTTCAGAACAGTCCAGAAAGATTATGGAAGGACAAACCGACACTGTCCTTCCCCAGCTCATGCGGGCAGGAGGCAGTCCGGGTGGAGCCCGCCCAAAAATTCTTGTGGGAATCAATAAGGATCGAATGATATCGGGCGAAAATGATCTTCCCCAAAACTTTGAACACTGGATTATTAAATTTAACTCAAAAAATGACCTTCCCGATTCTGGTGCCGTTGAATTTGCATATTCACTCATGGCCCGCATGGGAGGTATTGAGATGTCTGAGACCCGAATTTTTGAGACGAAATCCGGTGACCGCTTTTTTGGAATCAAGCGGTTCGACAGGATGGATAATCGCAGGTTCCATGTCCATACATTGGGCAATATGCTCCATGTCAATTTCAGAATCCCCTCCATGGACTATGAAGAGCTGTTTAAGGTGATCAGAATCCTAACGGAAAATCATCAAGAGACGCTTCGTGGGTTCAGGCAAATGATCTTTAACCTCCTTGCAAACAACCGGGATGATCATGTTAAAAATTTTGCATTTATGATGGATGACAGCCAGGAATGGAAACTGACACCTGCCTATGATCTTACCTTTTCAGATGGTCCGGGGGGCGAGCACTCCATGACCCTTCTCGGAGAAGGACGATCCCCCGGTAAAAATGAGATTGTACAGCTTGGAAAACGGGCGGGATTGACAACCGTCGAAATTAACCGTTGCCTTGACCAGGTTATCCAGGCAGTAAACGCCTGGCCTGACCACGCCAGAGCTGCAAATGTGACAAATAAGACCGCAACCCTTATAAAATCGGTCATCCAACGCAACCTCAAAGCTTGACAACCTCCCCTCCCACCTTTATCCACAGGCGGATTCCCCCAAGGAACCCATGGTGCTTTATCTCTGCTCGGAGGAAAATAAGGTTTGCGGAAACATCTACGCCATGGGTGCCGGCTGGTACGGCCGCACGGCCATTGCTCTCCTAGAGCGCCAGAGTCACGTTCCACTTGATCATCGAGTTTCAATGTTTCTGTCGTTGATAAACCGTTCTATCTCCTTCCAATAGGAGGGAAAGGCAGATATGTCGTTATGGGTGGCCCCCTTAATCACAAGGGTTTCAGCCGGGCCGCCCCAGGCATTGACAAGGTTGAGACTGTTGGCCGTGGGGATTATCTCGTCCCGGTCTGCAATGACGGCCAGCATCGGTGTCTTAATTCCCGGAGCAACGGCCACGGAGTCGAACCTGTGGCGCAAAAGTTTTCCAACCGGTAAAAACGGATAAATTCCCTTTGCCACGTTCACAAGGCTGTCAAATGGGGTAACAAGGAGAAGAGCCCCCACCTGCCTGTGGGCCGCCACATGAACGGCAACCCCGGTGCCAAGGCTTCTGCCCATGAGTATCACCCGGGTAGGGTCTATCCCCCGTCCGACAATAATCTGGTCGAAAACCGCAAGGGCGTCAGATAGAAGCCGTTGTTCAGAGGGCCTGCCCCGGCTTTTGCCGTATCCTCGGTAGTTCATGAAGAGCAGTGAGGCATCCATCTTCCCCCGGGCCTCTTGAAGGGACCCTGAAACCTCTTCGGCATTTCCACCATAATAGACGATCACGGGGGAGGTTTTGGAAGCGGTATCGTTCACAAACCAGCCGTAAAGATCCCGACCCTGGTTCGTAACTTTTACCTCATGGGCCTTCAGGGATTGCTCCAGCCCAACTGGGGTCCTCTGGGGGAAAAAGATGAGTCTTGACTGGAAAAAATAGACAAAGGCCACTAACGCAACGGCTAAAATTACAACGAATTTTATTGTTTCAAGCAAGATGTCCATCAATCTTCTCCATGTGCTGTACAGCCCTGGGGAATCGTTCCACAAGCGCAACCACCCCACCTTCTTTCTGATATATTGAACAACTTTGTAATTCGGCTGTTTTTTTGATTGCTTCAGAGATAACACATGTGTTCAATAGTTTCCATGCAAATCAATTGACGTCTGGGCTCAAGATCGATACGCTGCAAGCCTGCATGACGTATCAAAAACATGTTTTTGACGTGGTCACCATAACAATATTATGATCCAAACGATGGGATGGATTAACAATGAGTGCTGTTAAAATTCCATATGAACAATTATCTCCCGAAGCTCTTCGTGGTGTCATCGAAGAATTTGTTACCCGTGATGGAACCGATTATGGAGAAAAAGAGGTCCCGATTGAAACCAAAATTACACAGGTTATGGAAAAGATAAAAGCCGGGAAAGGAGTCATCGTTTTTGATGGGAAATCAGAAACCTGTAATATATTAAGAAGTGACGATCCCCTTTTGAAAAGGATGATGAATGAAAAATAAATCTTTCATTCGCAGAATTAATCCTTTAGCCCACCACATTGAACTGCAACTCTGCTTCCAGAGCTTCCGTGAGAAAAAGCAGCCCTCACACTGGACACACAAACACCGCAGGCCAGTGAATTCAACGTTACAAGACCTCCCATCGCTGCCGGTAACTACAGTTGACAACAGCAATTTTGTTAACTATAGTTAACACATGATAGAGGTTCGTAAAACTGAGATCTTCACAAAATGGTTTAATGGCTTAAAAGACCGTAGAGCCAGGGTGCGTATTCAAGTTCGTATAGACAGAATGGAGATGGGTAACTTTGGCGACGTTGTTCCGGTAGGCGAAGGTGTAAGTGAGTTACGCATATTTTACGGTCCGGGTTATAAAGTGTATTTTATCCAAAAGTCATCTGTACTGGTAATTCTTCTATCTGGCGGAGGTAAACGCTCGCAACAATCCGATATCGATAGAGCGAAAGATCTCGCCAAACAACTGGAGAAATGAATCATGTCTATTAAAACTACCCGCTGGGACTCAGCTGAACATCTGGAAACTGAAGAAGATATAAAACTTTACTTGGAAGCTTGTCTCGAAGAAGCAGGCGATGACCCAGCTTTTATTGTGCATGCGTTGGGTGTCGTAGCACGTGCTAAAAATATGAGTCAACTGGCTAGAGAGACTGGTTTAAGTCGTGAAGGTTTATACAAAGCACTTTCGCCAGGGGGAAACCCAACTTTTTCTACAGTTGCAAAAGTCGCAAAGGCATTAGGCTACCAGCTCACTGTCCAACCCTCAGCCTAAACCGCTGCCATGGCGGCGCAAAGTGATAGCGATGGTACCTTCCAGGGTAAGGAGGTTGTTCGTAAGTTATTGCTTTGTTGCGGCAAATAACATTCCCTTGACCTGATTTCCTGACTGCTTCCTGATTACGGCTTTGGCCGTTTCCATCAGCTGCAATCCATGCCGGTTCAGGCAATCTTCAATATATGCCTGTGAGTGTGCATAGCGGCCAGAGGGAAAGAGCTGGTAATTATAGCCGTTGTCTCCCAGTCTTTCTACGGAAAATGTAATTATCCCTCCCCTGACAAGATATGCGGCTGCGGACCTGATGATTGGATCCAGATTTCCGAAATATACGAAGACGTCAGAGCTGTATATGAGGTCAAACTTTCTGGGAAACTTCCACTCCCCGAGCAGGTCAAAAACCTCGAGGCTCGTGTAGATTTTCTTTGCATCGGCTCTTTCGAGCATCTTTGACGACACATCGACGCCTGTGAGGCTTGTTGCAAACGGCCGATAGAGCTCGGCGCCCAGACCGGTGCCGCAGCCAAGGTCCAGAACATTTATCCCTTCGGTCAAATGGGGGCGAACAAGATCAAACAGGAGCTCGGGTGTCGTGTATTCCAGCTCTTTTACCAGGATCGTTTCAAAATTTCCGGCACATCGGTCAAAGATACTGCGCACATGCTCCACCGGGGCTGCATCCGGTGTGTTTGAATCTCCCAGGCTCTGGAGCATGAATCTTGCCGTCTCATTGTCCGGCTCTATTTCAAGCGCCTTGGTGTAGTGTTCCTGGGCCTCCTTGAATCGTTCTGACTTTTGTAGAGAAATCCCGAGGTTCAGGTGGGCGGATGCATAATCGGGTTGTATCTCAATGGCCTCTTTATAGGAATCTGAAGCTTTTTCACCCATATTGAGCTCGTCCTGGGCAACTCCAAGGTTGTTCCATGCTTCGGCCATGTAGGGAGCGAACACAACAGCCTCCTGAAAGCAGGACAGGGCCTCATCCTGTTTTCCGGTTTCCCTGTATGCCACACCCAGATTATTCCATGCTTCACCAATATCAGGCTGCCTGTCCAGCATGGTCCTGTAAATATCCATGGCGCCCCTGTGATCGTTTCCCATCTGTTTTAGCCTGCCCAGGCTGTAGCACGCCGGTAGATGGGGCGGGTTGAGGTCAACGGCTTTCTGGAATGTTTTTTTAGCCTTATCCGGTCGGGACTGGTCCAGAAACAACGATCCAAGCGCATTCAGAGCATCCCCCCAGTCAGGCCTTATTTTTAATACTTTTTCATAGCCCTTTTTTGCCTGGGCAAGCCTGCCCTGTCTGTGGGCTGAACAGGATTTTTTGAAGATTTGTTCAGAATAGTCGTCTGTATTTTTTTTAAAAATCGGCTGCTTTTTTGAGTGATGCAAAGTCAGATGTCCATTTGTGATAATTGATGGTTCGCCGGGGGATCCCTCCCGGAGATTCCCATTGATTTTTGAGTTTGACAGTATCATATCCATTTACCATGAACAATGTCAGAGAGCTGGAATAAAATAATAGAGGTATATTGTGCGGGAATTTTTGCTTTGATTTTTTACCTTGGGAAAGGTAGTATTCATGGTGACGAATTATTCTTTTGTAATTATTCACAATTGAGGTTCTAACATGAGGGGAACGATGCGCAAATATCCGCCAAAACCCGACAGGGTGTATTTTTTCGGTACATGTTTGATAGATATGGTCTACCCTGAAGCTGGCATGGCCGCCATCCGGCTGATTCAGCGGGAAGGGGTGGAGGTAATCTTCCCATCGGAACAGTCCTGTTGCGGACAACCGGCTTATAACTCAGGGTTCCCCGATGAGGCACGCAGGGTGGCCGAAAAGCAGATGGAAATTTTTCAAGAACCCTATCCCATCGTGGTACCCTCGGGTTCCTGTGCGGGCATGATGCGCCATCATTATCCGCGACTATTCGACAATGGCGCCAGCCGATCCCGGGTTGAGGCGTTTTCCGAACGGATCTTCGAACTGACGGAATTTCTCGTTCATGTGTTGAATATAAAACTCGAGGACCGAGGAGAGCCGGTCACCGTCACCTGGCACTCCTCCTGCCACGCGGCCCGTGAGATGGGGGTCATAGAGGAGAGCAAGTCCCTTATCCGTCAGCTCAAAAGAGTCACCCTGGTTGAACTTGAAAACGAGGATCAGTGCTGTGGGTTCGGTGGAACCTTTGCGGTCAAGCAACCGGAGATATCCGAGGCCATGGTCGAGGACAAGATCGACGACATTCAGAAGACGGGCGCCGCCCAGGTCCTTTCCGGGGACTGCGGCTGCCTCATGAACATTACCGGCGCCATGGAGCACCGAAAGATACCGATCTCCGGCCTGCATCTCGCCGAGTTCATATGGGAGCGCATCAATGGATAACAAAGGGGCAACCACACATTTTGATTTCAAAGCCAATGTCAGGAAGGCACTTAAAAACAGTCAACTGAGATCCAACCTTAAGTTTGCCATGGGAAGCATGAGGGCAAAGAGAAGGGTGGTCTTTAGCGATCCTGAGGCATTCGAGGCCTTGAGAGTTCGGGGAAGCGCCATTCGCAGGCGGGCGTTGCTTAAGCTGCCTGAACTGCTGGAGAGGCTCGAAGAAAAATGTACCGAGAACGGGATTTCGGTACACTGGGCTGAAACGACCGACCAGGCCAACCGGATCGCTCTGGGCATTATCAAGGACCACAATGCCGTCAGGGTGGTCAAGGGCAAGTCCATGGTATCCGAGGAGATGCATCTGAACCATTTCCTTGCCGAGCACGGCATCGAGTCCCTTGAAACGGACCTGGGCGAGTTCATCATCCAGCTTGACGGAGAAACGCCGTCCCACATCATCGTCCCGGCCATCCATAAAAACAGGCAGGAGATCGGCCGGACCTTTCACGATAAAATTCCCGGGACCCCTTACACCGAGGTTGTGGAGGAACTCAACGCCATCGCCCGGAAAACCCTGCGCCGGAAATTTTACGAGGGCGAGGTCGGCCTGAGCGGGGTCAACATGGCCGTCGCCGAGACCGGCACCTTGTGTCTGGTTGAAAACGAGGGCAACGGGCGCATGTGCACCACGGTGCCGCCCGTCCATATCGCCGTGATGGGGATAGAAAAGGTCGTGGAAAAACTCGCAGACGTGCCGCCGCTGGTGCGGCTTCTGATTGGTTCGGCTACAGGGCAGCTCATCACCACCTATGTCAATATGATCACATCCCCCCGCCGTCCCGGAGAAAAAGACGGTCCGACCGAGATCCATCTTATTCTTCTGGACAATTGTCGTTCGTCCATTCTGTCCGATCCGGAGCTGCGCCAGACCCTGCAGTGCATCCGGTGCGGCACCTGCCTGAACCACTGCCCGGTCTACACGCGCATCGGCGGCCACGCCTACGGGTTTATCTATCCTGGCCCCATTGGGAAGATTCTGACCCCCCAGATGGAGGGCCTCGAAAAGGCCGGGGCCATAGCAACGGCATCGACTCTCTGCAACGCCTGCGAGGAGGTCTGCCCGGTCAAAATCCCCATCCCCAATCTGATTCGGCGGATCAGAGACGAGAGCTACGACCCCGAAGGATCGGTTCCGGGTCACGGATTCAAGCGGACGCTCGCCGAATCCGTCGTTTGGAAGGGATGGGAACTTGTGAACCGCCACCGGGTGCTTAACGCCGCCAGCACACGACTCGCCGGCATTTTCGGGCCCATCCTGCCCCGGATCGGCCCGCTGAACGCGTGGACCCGAACGCGAACCCGACCGGCCTTCGCCAAAAAAAGCCTCCATGACATGGCAAGAGAAGAGGGGATCAAAAATGACTGAAAACACAAGGGAAAGAATATTAAAAAGGCTTCGCTCAGCGGTGAGTGACCGACAGGAACTCCCCGCCGTTCCCCCCGCTTTGCAGACGCCGCCCCTCAGCCGGGATGAAAAGCTTGAACGGTTGAAAACCCTCATGACGGCCATGAGGGCGGAGGTGCATGTGGTGCCAAAGGAATCGTGGACGGACCGCCTGAAGGAGATTCTCAGGGCAAAGGAGCTGAAGCAGATGCTCTATGCGCCTGGAACGCCGGTGGGGGATGCCGTAAAAGCGGCCTGGGCCGGGGGAGATGAGGGCCTGCCCGCCCTCAGGGCCTATGACGCGGCGGTGGAAACCTTTAAGGACGAACTCTTCACCATGGATGCGGGCATTACAGGAACTGTGGGCGGCATTGCCGAGACCGGTGCCTTGATCCTCTGGCCGGACGAGAAAGAACCCCGTCTCATGTCCCTGGTGCCTGGGGTTCATATTGCCGTTCTTGACGCAGGCCGGATTTACGAAACCTTTGCCGAGGCTCTGGAGGAGGGCGACTGGGTTAACCAGATGCCCGCCAATGCCCTTCTTATCTCCGGACCATCTAAAACGGCTGACATCGAGCTGGTTCTTGCCTTTGGCGTCCATGGACCCAGGGAGCTCATCGTCCTGGTGCTGAGCTGAACCCAACCAGTGTTTTGTACAGGAGAGTCTACCATGCAGAACAATCGTTCCAGGTCCCTTTTCCCCCATCTGCTTGAACCCCTGGATCTGGGGTTTACCACACTTAAAAACAGGGTGCTCATGGGCTCCATGCACCTTGGCCTGGAAGAGATGCCCAATGGGTTTGAACGTATGGCCGCATTTTATGCCGAGCGGGCCCGTGGCGGTGTGGGGCTCATTGTCACGGGCGGCATCGGACCCAACAGTGTGGGAGCGGTCCATGCAGATGCTGCACTCATGGCCTCGCCCCAGGATGTGGCCAACCACAGGATCGTCACCGATGCCGTACACAAGGCCGATGGCAAAATCTGCATGCAGATTCTCCACACCGGTCGTTACGCCTTTAATCCCGAGCTGGTGGCTCCTTCCCCTGTGAAATCGCCCATCACTCCCTTTGATCCCAGGCAGTTGACCGAAGATGATATAGAGCAGCAGATCTCTGATTTTGTCCGCTGTGCTGCGCTTGCAAGGCAGGCGGGTTACGACGGTGTCGAGATCATGGGGTCTGAGGGGTATCTGATCAACCAGTTTATTGCGGCCCGCACCAACCACAGGTCTGACCGCTGGGGTGGGGATTACAGTAACCGGATCAGGTTTCCCCTGGAGATTGTGGACCGGGTTCGACGGGCTGTGGGGATTGATTTTATAATCATATACCGCCTTTCCATGCTCGATCTCGTGGAGGGGGGCAGCAGCTTTGATGAAATAGTGACCCTTGGCAGGGGAGTTGAGGATGCCGGAGCCACACTGATCAACACGGGAATAGGGTGGCACGAGGCCAGGATTCCCACCATTGCCACAAGGGTTCCAAGGGCTGCCTTTACCTGGGTCACGGCAAAGGTGAAGGCTGAACTCAACCTTCCCATCATTACCTCCAACCGGATCAACATGCCGGAGGTGGCAGAGGCTGTTCTTGCCAGGGGCGATGCCGACATGATCTCCATGGCCCGTCCCTTTCTGGCCGATCCTGAGTTTGTAAAAAAGGCTGAACAGGGTCGAACCGATGAGATCAACACCTGTATCGGCTGCAACCAGGCGTGCCTGGACCACATCTTTGCCGGAAAACTCACATCCTGCCTGGTAAATCCCCGTGCCTGCCATGAAACCGAACTTTTGATAAAGCCTGCCGGAGAGACAAAGAAACTCGCCGTTGTTGGTGCGGGACCGGCAGGCCTTGCCTTTGCCGTGACTGCTGCACGGCGGGGACATGGGGTGGTTCTCTTTGATGCAGCCCCTGAGATCGGCGGTCAGTTCAACATTGCAAAGCAGATTCCAGGAAAGGAGGAGTTCCATGAGACCCTTCGTTATTTTAACCGCCAGCTTGAGCTTGAAGGCGTGGATCTAAGGCTTGACACCACGGTCACCCGGGATATGGTTGAAAATGGGGATTTTGACGAGGTGGTGGTTGCCACTGGAATCGTTCCAAGGGTCCCTGATATTGAGGGAATTGACCATCCAAAGGTGATCACTTATCTTGCGGCCATGAAGGGGGCGGAGGTCGGTGCCACTGTTGCCGTCATCGGTGCGGGCGGGATAGGGTTTGATCTGTGTGAAAAGCTTGTCCACAGTGGACCGTCCACCAGCCTGGACGTTCCAGCTTTCATGGCCGAGTGGGGGGTGGACATGACCCTTGCTGCCAGGGGGGGTGTTGAGGATGTCGTGCCCAGAGTTGAACCTTCGCCCAGAACGGTCTTTCTGTTACAGCGAAAGACCACAAAGGTGGGTGCGGGCCTGGGGAAAACCACCGGCTGGATACATCGCATGGATCTTGCTAAAAAAGGGGTCCATATGATTGGGGGCTGTGATTACCGGCGAATCGATGACCAGGGGCTGCATCTTGTGGTTGAAGGCGAGCCCAGAATCCTCGGGGTGGACACCGTCGTGATCTGTGCGGGTCAGATGTCAAACCGGGCCCTTGCAGATGAAATTTCGGGCCTGCCCGTGCATATTGTGGGAGGAGCCGATGTGGCGTCTGAGCTTGACGCCAAACGGGCCATTGACCAGGCCACCCGGCTGGCTGCCATAATCTGATGAAGCTTTTTTTACAGGGATGCCAGGTATGTGGCCAGGTTGATCTTTTTGTTGGTGATACCGAGCTTTTTCCGGATGTAGTTTCGGTAGGTCTCAACGCTTCGGTAGGAGATGTTCAGAAGCTTTGCTATCTCCTTGGAGCTGAGGCCGCTTCGGACCATGTTGCAGATTTCGTTTTCCCTGGGGGTGAGTCCCGGACTTTTTTTTGAAATCTGGATGCCAAATCCCGAGGTGAGCTGGCGGATGCTCTCCTCGAGAAGGTCCAGGTATTGCCGGTCAATGGCTGACCCCCTGTTCTTCAGCTTTTTGACCAGGGGGAGCAGGAACTTGTCCACGTTGGCCAGGATATTTTTTTCAATGGTCTCCTTTTCCGTGGTCACCTGGTTCATTATTTCCCTCAGGGCAATGTTTTTATCCTTTAACATCAGGTTCTGATCTTTGAGTTTTTGTTCGCTCAGGCCCAGAGCCCTTTCCGTCTGGCGGTGCTCCCAGGTTCTTCCGATTCGTTCTGCAATGGCGTTAAGAAGCGACCGTTCTTCAGTCAGGAAGGGGCCCTCGTCCCTTTCCGGTCTTTTTTCAAGATAACAAACGGTTAAAACACCAAGGGGCTGCCCCTGGGCCACAACATCTGCCCGCTGGTGCCAGAAGGTGTTTTTATAGTTGGCCGTTCGATAGCTCTGATCGTTTATCAAAAGCTGGGCGCAGGTGAATTCCGGGTATTGCCACGAGGAGGGGATAAGATCTATCACCTTTTGAAATATGACCTCCAGGGAGAGTTCCCCCTGTTCCACGATTTTTGAGACATCGTAGAGGCAGTTGATCTCCTTGATGCGCTCCTTGAGGGTCTGTTCCATTCCTACACAAGCCCCTGGTCAAGCATGGCGTTTGCCACCTTGACAAAGCCTGCGATGTTGGCTCCGGCTAGGTAGTTCCCGGGCTGGCCATACTCGTCTGCGGCATTTGTGCATGAGGTGTGAATGCTTCTCATAATTTGCCGCAGGCGTTTGTCTACCTCGGTCCTTGGCCAGCTGATGCGCATGCTGTTCTGGGACATCTCAAGGCCTGAAACGCCAACGCCTCCGGCATTCGCAGCTTTCCCCGGTGCATACAGGATCTTATTGTCCATAAAGATATCCACGGCTTCCGGGGTGGCGGACATGTTGGAGCCTTCGCACACAACTGATACCCCGTTACTGATGAGGTTGGCCCCATCATTTTGGTTGATTTCGTTCTGGGTGGCGCTGGGAAAGGCACAATCGGCCTTGATATCCCAGAGGGGGTTGTGGTCCATGGTGGAATCGAGGGGTGTGTAACAGGCCTCGGGATAGGCGACCACATATTCCTTGATCCTGCCTCTTCTAATATTCTTGAGGGTCATCACATGGGCAAGTTTTTCCCGGTCTATTCCCTGTTCGTCGTGGATGAAACCCTCTGAATCGGACAGGGTGACAACCCTGCCGCCAAGGTCGAGGATCTTTTCAACGGTGTATTGGGCAACGTTGCCTGAACCTGATACAAGGCAGGTTTTGCCCTCCAGGGAGTCGTTTTTGGCCGCAAGCATCTCTAAGGCAAAGTAGACGCAGCCGTAACCGGTTGCCTCAGGCCGTATCAGGCTGCCGCCCCAGCCCAGACCCTTGCCCGTGAAAACCCCTGAAAATTCGTTGGTCAGTTTTTTATACATGCCAAAGAGAAAACCTACTTCCCGACCGCCCACTCCAATGTCTCCTGCAGGAACGTCCGTGTCGGGTCCGATGTGGCGGAACAGCTCCGCCATGAAGCTCTGGCAGAAGCGCATCACCTCGGCGTCGGATTTGCCCTTTGGGTCAAAATCAGATCCGCCCTTTCCTCCGCCCATGGGAAGGGTGGTCAATGCGTTTTTGAATACCTGCTCAAAGGCCAGAAACTTCAGAATGCTCAGGTTGACCGAGGGGTGGAATCTCAGCCCGCCCTTGTAGGGACCCAGTGCGCTGTTCATCTGGATTCTGAATCCCCGGTTCACCTGTACCTCGCCCGCATCGTTCATCCAGGCAACCTTGAACATGATCGTTCGTTCGGGTTCTGCCATGCGTTCAAGAATTCTTGCCTGGCGATATTCGGGATTACGATCCAGGACAGGTTGAACCGTATCGATAACCTCCTGGACAGCCTGATGAAACTCTTTTTGTTCCGGGTCCTTGTCAATGATTCGGTTTAAAGCTTGTGACATGTGTTACTCTCCTTAGACCTGTGGGGGTTTTGGCCACAACAATGCGATGGTTTGTTTACGCATTCAGACCTGGTATTTTTATTCTATTTCAGACATTTATGCAATACGATAAAAAAGTGGTTATAATGCGTAAAAAAATATCGTAGTGATTGTAATTGATCCCCCACGGCCCTTGGCCATCCTTGGTTCCGGCCGTGCCGGTTATATAAGATTATCTGGGGCAGGCTAAAAAACGTTGTGCTGCGGAAACTGACAATGCTAATGTGGTACATGGACCCTTCAGGTAATATATTCGACTTTTTGAAAGTGAGGATTTTTCCGTTGAAATCAATACTCTTCTCCCGGATTGGATCTGCCCCCATTGGCTGTGCCATGGTTGTTCTGTCACTGTTTCTTCCCTTTTTCCCCACGCTTGACCATGCAGTTGCCCAGGAAGAGACAAAAGAGGCTGTAGCCGAGCCTGCTGCACCAACCAGAGAAGAAAAGTATCTCCTTACCCTCAGGACCATGATCGAGGATATGCAGAATCTGCGAAAACAGATTGCAGTAAAGGAACAGTCCCTTTTGCAGGCTCACCTCCAGATCAATAAGAACAGCCTTACCAGGGAGATTAATGAAATAACGGGCCGTCTCCATGCCCTGGAGCGGGATTTTGGGCAGATTGCCACGGGTATTGATCTTTCGATGTTCGATGAAAAACCCCAAACCGCCTTTAAATGGCAGGATGAGGTCCTCGAACTTTTGCAGCCGATCATCCTTGAAGGCAAAAAAATGACGGCAAAGCCACGCCAGATTGAGAAACTTCGCAACGAAATTGCCTTTTATGAGGCCAGGCGCCCCATCCTTCAGAATGCAGTTGAAAATATAGATCACCTCATGGCCCGGGCCAAGGATCAAACGCTTAAAAAAGAGTTTATGGAGCTTAAAAGTATCTGGTCAGAACGCCAGAAGCAAACCCTCAACCAACTGGCCACGGCAAGGCTGAAGCTGGAGGAGCTTACCCAGGACAAAAAATCGATCCTTGACTCGTTGAGCGAGCTGTTTAAGCTTTTTTTTAAAAGTCGAGGTAAAAATCTGCTGTTAGCCGTTGGTGCTTCTGTGGCAGTTTTTTTGCTGCTCCGCCTCATGCACAGGGTCATCTATCGCATCAGCCCCATCCACAGAAACCGTCCGGTTTATATCCGTATTTTTGATGTGCTTTATCATCTTGGCACGGGGCTTGGGACCATTGCCGCCTTTCTCATGGTGCTTTACGCCTGCGGCGACTGGGTCCTCATCACCCTGGTTTCCCTGTTTCTTCTGGGTTTTGTATGGACGGCCAAGAAAAATATCGTCCAATTCTGGAAGGAGATCAAACTTTTACTCAACCTTGGGAACGTTAGGGAAAATGAGCGGCTCATCTACCACGGGGTGCCCTGGAAGGTGGTTACCCTGAGCCTCTACAGTGAGCTTGAAAACCCTGCCTTGAAAAACAGGATCAGACTCCCCCTGAAGGAGTTCATGGGTCTTAACTCATACCCCTGCAGTGAGGATGAACCCTGGTTCCCCTGCCGGGAAAAGGAGTGGGTGATCCTGGCGGACGGCACCCGGGGAGAGGTGGTAAGTCAGACCCACGAGATGGTAAAACTGGCCCTGCGGGGAGGTGCCTTTAAAACCTATTCAACCCAGAATTTTCTGGGTCTTGCCCCCCTGAATCTTTCCCATGACTTTCGATTGAAGGTGGCCTTTGGCATTGATTACAAACATCAGGCAGACTGCACCCGAAAAATTCCGGAGCAGCTGGGGGAATCAGTCACGGAAAAGCTTCTGGAAAATGGTTTTGGCGGCGATCTCATTTCCCTGAGGGTGGATTTTAAAACAGCCGCAGCATCGTCTCTGGATTTTGAATTTATCGTAGATTTCAAGGGGAGTTCTGCCCCACTCTACGGCAGATTAGGCAGGGAAATTCAACGCTTTTGTGTGGATGCCTGCAACGAATTCGGCTGGGAAATACCCTTTACCCAGGTTACCCTGCACCAGGCATAAAATGAGAACTACCTTGATTGATTTGCCTGGGGGTTGACCTTTGCCTGAATAAATCCCATAATTATAAATAATAAACGGTCTGCCCTGAAAAAAGAGGGCTTGATTTTTCATCAATTCAATAAATTTCATATATGGGTCTTTTCCCTTGTCCAGGGATAGAAGCTTGCTCTTAAAGGGCTCTGAATGGCTGATCGTCAGTTGATGTTACGTTCCCCATACAACTTTTTAATCAGTTTTCTAATTGAGGAGATTTAAGATGAATGGAAAAAAAATCAGGAAAAACAACGGTCGGAAAAAAAGCGGCCGGAAAAAAGTTGTATTTACCTACCACGCTCCTGAGGCCGGTGAAGTTCAGATCCTCGGGGATTTCAACCGGTGGAACGGTAAAAAACATTTCATGAAAAAAGGAGGCCGCGGGGTCTGGACCAAGGCCATGATGCTTATGCCCGGAACCTATGAGTACAAGTACAAGGTTGACGGCATCTGGCAGGAGGACCCAACAAATCTTTCCAACCGGATGAACCCCTTTGGAACCTATAACAACATTTTGAAGGTGGAATAGGTCAGAGCGCCGCCTTTATCAGTTCTGCCCGTTCCTTTATCTCCTGCATGTCACCGGGTTTTATCGTCCAGCTGGTGATGGGCAGGGGCGGTCCATCAGCCTTTCTTGGAACCAGGTGAAGGTGATAGTGCATAACCTCCTGGTGGGCGGCCCGGCCGTTCAGCTGCATGCAGGCAATGCCGTCAATTTTGAGGGCCTTTTTTATTGCCCCGGCTATTATTTTGGAGGTGTGCTGCACGGCCATCAGATCCTGTTCGTCAATATCCCAGATGTTTTCGGCGTGTTTTTTGGGAATTACAAGCGTGTGGCCCGGTGAGATGGGGTTGATGTCTTCAAAGGCGAGTATTTTTTCATCCTCGTACACCTTGACGCTTGGAATTTCGCCCCTGACAATCTTACAGAAAATACATTCATCCATTTGTTCCTCCCAATGGTTGGTTGTTCTTAATGACGACCGGATTCACCCTGACACCATGCAGCCAAGTTTAGTGTACGGTTGTCGGCCCAAGTGGATAGAGTGTTTTTGTAGCCAACAGCCTATCATTAACGGGGTGAAAAGGATTATGACACAAGGCATGTTTTCATTCAAGTAAGATCAACGGAAACAACAACCTCCTTGACATCTGAACCAAAAAAGTTTCTATTAAGTCGGTTTAAGATAAGTTTTTGCAAGTCAACTTAAAAATTAATGAAAGGAAATGGATCATGCTAAAGAGAAACTTGATTTTGTTTGTGGCTGTTGTCAGCTTGATAGCGGGTGGCTTTACCACCGCCTTTGCAGGTAAGAAGATCGTCAACGGTATTGATGCAAACTTTCCGCCCTTTGCCTATATCGACAAAACGGGGAAGCCTGCGGGTTTTGATGTCGAGGCAATGGAGTGGATCGCAAAGGATCTGGGATATGAGATCGAGCACATGCCCATTGACTGGGACGGGATCATCACGAGCCTCTTGACGAAAAAGATCGATATCATAGCTTCGGGCATGAGCATTACGCCGGATCGATTGAAAAAGATTGATTTTACCATTCCCTACTGGACGATAAACATTGTCATGGTGGTTAAAGAGGATTCAAACATTACCATGGCCGAACTTATGAAGGGCAACAACAGAATCGGTGCTCAGCAGGGTACGCCTGAGGCCAAATGGCTCAAGGCCGAGGCAGAGCCAAGGGGTTGGAACTATAAGATTGGTTACTACAACTCTTCGCCCCTTGCCGTGGAAGATATCCTGAACGGCAGGATAGTAGGTGCCGCCATGAACGATGCCCCTGCCTATGATGCAGTTTCCAAAAAGGGTGTCAAGATTCTGGGCAACTTTGGTATGGAGCCCGAAGATTTTGGTTATGCCGTCAGAAAGGACGATACCGAACTTCTTGAAAAGGTCAATGCAAGTCTTGAAAAATTGATGGCTACACCCTATTGGGACGAGCTTGTCTTAAAATATAACCTGAAGAATTAAATGAAAAAGGCGGGGTACCGGATGCCGGAGGTTGCCCCGCCCTTTTTGTGTCTGGTCTAATCCATGCTTGAAAGTCTTACTGTCATAAAAGATGCCCTGCCCTTTTTGATCCAGGGATCACTTACCACCGTTGTCATCGTTGTGGGGGCCATGTTCCTGGGGCTTGCCCTGGGACTTGCCATGGCCTGCGGCATGGTCTATGGGCGTAAATGGGTTCGAGTGGTCGTTGGGCTTTATGTCTGGTTCTTCCAGGGAGTGCCTGTCCTGGTTCTTCTGTTCCTCTTTTACTTTGGCCTGTTCAATTTCATGGGCCTCACTTTGACGGCCGTTGCCGCCGTCACCATTGTCCTTGGCATGACAACAGCGGCTTACCAGGCAAACATCTTCAGGGGGGCGATTCTCTCGATTCCCAGCGGTCAGTTCAAGGCTGCCAGCGCCCTTGGCATGGGCAATGTTCAGGCCATTTTATACATTGTGCTGCCCCAGGTGCTGCGCATCTCCATTCCAGCCTGGTCCAACGAATTTTCCATCATCCTCAAGGATTCGGCTCTGGCCTTTGTGATCGGCGCACCTGAAATCATGGCAAGGACCCAGTTTGTCGCTTCAAGAACATATCAGCACCTTCCCCTGTATATTACGGCGGGTATTCTTTACTTCATCCTGACCTGGTCCGGCGTCAAGGGTTTGAGGGCGCTGGAAACCAAGGTCCGTATACCGGGCTTTTCCCTTCATGGAAATTAACAATGACTCCTTCTGAACCCATCCTTAAAGTTGAAAACATCACTAAATCCTTTGGGGAGACCATCATTCTCAAGGGGGTTGATCTTGCAATCTCCAAGGGAGCCATCAAAATTCTCATAGGTCCTTCCGGAGGGGGTAAAAGTACCCTTTTACAATGCCTGAACTGCCTTGTCACCCCGGATACAGGAACCATCCATTTTAACGGTAAGGTGGTTGATATCCATAAAAAAAAGGAACTTTACGCATTTCGCCAGAAGATGGGCATGATCTTCCAGGACTTTAATCTCTTTGACCACCTTCCTGCGCTTGAAAACATTGTAATTGCCCTTCGCAAGGTAAAGGGAATGAAGAAGTCAGCCGCCGTAAAACGGGCCATGTTGGAGCTTGACCAGGTTGGCCTGGCAGATAAGGCCCACCTCTATCCCGCCGAACTTTCAGGTGGCCAGAAGCAGCGGGTGGCCATTGCAAGGGCCCTTGCCATGGATCCCAGGGTGCTGCTCCTGGACGAACCCACATCTGCCCTTGACCCCGAGCTTGTGGGGGAGGTGGTCGCTGTGATCCGTGCCCTTGCCCAAAAGGGGATGACAATGATCCTGGCCACCCACCAGATCAGCCTCATCCGCAACCTTGCCGATGAAATTCTCTTTATGAAGGACGGCGTTATCGTGGAGCAGGGAACCCCGGACGAGCTTCTTGGAGCGGAGTGTATGAGCTTCAGCCAGGGGTTTTGCGACCGGCTCAACGAACTTACCGGAGAGGATGTGTGATCATGGGGGATACGGCGTTTCTCCAGGAGCTTCTCACAGCACTTAACCGGGGTCTTGGAATGAGTATCCTGCTCATTATCCCCTCGGCCCTGGGGGGTATTATCATCGGGATTACCGCAGGGTCTGTAAGGGCCTTTGGCTCAAGGAGCATGGTGAGGATAGGCGACGGGTATGCGGCCCTTTTCCGGGGAACTCCCCTGGTGGTTCAGCTTTTCGTTCTCTACTTCGGTCTTCCCAATATCGGCATTTACCTCTCTCCCTACTGGGCCGCAGTTACCGGCTTTATGCTTTGTAGCGGTGCCTACCAGTCAGAATATGTGAGGGGAGCCCTTGTCTCCATCCGGCGAAACCAGTATCTTGCCGCCGAGGCCCTTGGGTTTACAAGGATCCAGACGCTTATCTGGGTGATCATTCCCCAGGCCATGCGCCGGGCCCTTCCCGGGTGCGGCAATGAGATCGTCTATCTAATCAAATACTCATCTCTGGCTTACGTGGTAACCTTCATGGAGCTGACCGGGGAGGGTAAGACCATTGCAACCGAGTATTTCCGCTTTACCGAGGTGTTTCTTGTTATCGGATGCTACTACCTGATGCTTGTATCCGTGGCAAAGATCATCCTAAGAAAACTGGAACAGCGGCTGCATGTGCCGGGTTTCGGGTAAACAGTAGTCAGTAGATAGTAGATAGTAGGCAGTAGATAGTAGGTAGTAGGCAGTAGATAGTAGTAGGTGGCCTACTCACATAGCATTACATGTACTGGGTTTTGGATACGAACATCTTCTGGTGGCGGATACAACGAAGTTTGAAACTCGATAAAATAAGCCGAGACCAGTGTAGGGGCGATCCCTTGCGGTCGCCCTTTGCGGCTATTCTTTGATGCGCTGCCTGCCCGAATAAACGTAGAGCCCCTCTTCACGAACCGACGCCAGGGTCATGTTAAGCTGATTTGCAAGGTCAAGGGCAAGGGCCGTTGGCCGGGACATGCTGATAACGATTTCAATGCCGGCCCTGGCAGATTTCTGGACCATCTCATAGCTCGCCCTTGACGAGAGAACGGCAATGGCCGCCTGGGACAGCCTCCGCCCAAGGAAGAGTCGTCCAATGGCCTTGTCAAGGGCGTTGTGCCTGCCTGCATCCTCGGCCGTGGAGATCTGCTCAAGGCGGCTGTTCAAAACAGCCACGGCATGGGAGGAGAAGCATCTTTTCCTCAGCCTTTGAATACTCTTCAGCTGGAGCACTGCCTCCATGGCATCGCCAAAGGATACGGTTATTGTTGATCCCGCAGGGGTAAGTAATTCGCCAAGGTCTTCAATGATTTCCCTTCCGCAGATGCCGCAGCTTGTCTGACTCATCCGGCTCTTGCCTCCAAGAATGGAGCCCACCTCTTCGTAGCGTTTCCGGGAGAGCATGACGGCCGCAACATTGGAATACTCACCATCACAAAGGGCGATGTCCAGGATATCATCCGGACGGTCAACAATGCCTTCGGAAAGGCAGAATCCTGCGGCATGGGCACGTTCAGCCCCCGGAGTCCTCATGACCGTGGCATAGGTCTTACCCTGGATGTTGATGGCCAGGGGTTCTTCCTGTATCAGCTCAAGATCAATGGGTTTTATCCTGCCTTGACGGTAATGCCAGGCAGGTGTGGATGTCAGCATTCGATGAAAGTCCTCTTTTTTCTCCATTTTACATCCCGTACTCCCTGCCATAGGTATCGGTGATCCCATCGAGCACCTTCTGAAGTCCGGGCGGAACAAAGCTGCCGCCGTAGGTTCCAAAGTAGCCGTTGCTGTCCGGAAGCTTGTAATCTTTGATGGTATCGGTCATCTTTTGATTCCTCGTTGCATAAAGGGTTAACTGTGTTTCTATATGTAGAATCAATTACACGATGAAAGATTAAAAATCAACCTTTTTGCCAGCAGATCAAATAATAGAGTACCGCTCAAAAGCATAAAGGGCTTACAAATTTCTTTGTAAGCCCTTTATTGAAGATACTGGTCGGGGCGAGAGGATTCGAACCTCCGACATCCTGCTCCCAAAGCAGGCGCGCTACCAGGCTGCGCTACGCCCCGTCAAAACAATCAGGACTTATATCAATTTAAATGGGGGAAATCAAGTAAAACATTTTTATCAGAAATTCTCATTGCATCTAAGCTCCCGGGTATGTTCAAATCCGTCATGAGGCGTTGAATGGCAATTTCCTTGGCCTTTGCCTCCACCTCAACGGTGATATCCAGTGACAGCCAGGTGGGGGGGAAGTCGTTTATGTCGATAAAATCATGGTGTTTTTTGATGTTTGAACCGTTCCACCCATCTTTGGGCGAAGATATATGGAAAAGTGGCTCTCTATTCCAGGTGCCCAGGCTCAATTCCGTTGCTTTTTCGACTGAAAGATCATCCAGAAGACACCTGTGATGATGCACATCATAGACCAGGGGGATATTCATATCACGGCACACGGTTAAAAGGTCCCGGGGTGTATAGCTCCGGTCATCATTTTCAAGGGTCAGCCTTTTAAGGACCTGGTCTGGAAGGGTCCCTAGGGTTTTTACAAGTCTCTTTATTGCCGCTGGTTTATCGCCGTAAACCCCTCCTGCGTGGATGTTGATAACGTCACTGTTCACCCATTGGGCGACCTGGGTCTGGTATGTAAGGTCTGCGATGGAACGTTCGACCACACCTGGATCTGGAGAAGAAAGGACGATGAATTGATCCGGGTGAAATGTGGTTCTGATATCATTTTTAAGGCTGTACTCCCCGCAGGCTTTGAATGCCTGGATGATATTTTCTGAACCGGGCAGATCCTCAATGTCATATCCCACATCTGGGTGTGTTTTTAACGGCAGGATTTGGCTGTTGATCCTGAAGCCACCTATTTGGTTCAGGTGACAGAACTCAAGCGCCTTTAAAAGGCTTCTACCATTGACCAGGCAAAGTTCAGCCAGGCGTTCCCTCTGTTCCTGGTTTGAAAATTTTGAAAGGTACTTAGCGGTTGTCTGTCGAAATTTTATGGGCTGTTCTTTAAATAAGCAGCACAGGCCGAATCTGATCATCCTAATTCCTCGAATCTATTCCCTTGAGTTTAAAAAAAACTGAATCTGCTCGTACTCTTCCGGGTAATCCATGTCCATGAGAATGTATCGGTCTTGGGTTTCCACATCCATGGCCAGGTCTTCCACACCTCCAAGGGCTCCCCTCAATCCCTGATCTCCCGGCCAGCCAAGAATTTTATCCCTGATGGCCATGGAGATCAGGGGGGGATGTCCTCTCTTCCCTTGAAATCCGGGGTAGAGAACGGCAGGTTTCTTTGCCCGCCAGGCATCGAGCAAAAGAGAGATGGTAGCGGGAGTAACCAGGGGAATGTCCACGGGCATGACAAAAAAGGCGTTGCAGGTGTCGTCAAGGGAATCAAGACCTGTTGTTACCGACGAGAACATGCCCTGGGCATAATCAGGATTGAAGACGGTTTCAACCCCCATGGCCCCTGCGATCCTTTCGATATCTTCGGCCCTGTGTCCGGTGACAACGCGGATCTCCTGGATTTCCGGTCTCTGGAACAGGCATATCTGTCTTTCCAGGACATTCTGTTTCGTTGTTTCCCCAAACCCGAGGGGCAGGAGGGGTTTGAACCTGCCCATGCGGGATGAAAAACCAGCGGCCAGAATCAGTGCTGAGATGTTCACAGGGCGTTAAACCTCACCTGGATAAGTTCGGCAACAATGCTCACGGCGATCTCCTCGGGGGTCTGGGCATTGATGGCAAGCCCGATGGGCGAATGGACCAGGTCCAGCCTCTCCTGGGGGATACCCTGGCCCAGCAGGTAGTCGTAAATGACTTTTTTCTTGGAACGGCTACCGATCATGCCTATGTAATTGGCCCGGGTTTCAAGGGCCTGTTCAAGGATGGTTCGATCGTAGAGATGTCCCCTGGTCATGATGACTATATAGCTGCCCTCGTCCACGGCAAACCCGTCAAAGCAGCGATGGAAATTGTCCAGCACATGGACCCGGGCCATGGGAAAGCGTTGTGGGTTGGCAAATTCATCCCGGTCGTCCATCACAATGGTTTTAAAGCCAATGCGGCTTGCAAGTCGGGCCGTTTCAATGGCAAGGTGGCCTGCACCCAGGATGTAAAGGACACCGTTGAACCTGGCTGGTTCAACAAAAAAAGTCCCGCCTTGAAGATGGACAAGGCCAGGAGAGCGCATGACATCAGCATGATCCGCAAGCTGTGCTATTGTCTCGTCGGTTAGTCTGACCGGGGTTGCCGCCCATTGGTGGTTGTCTGCGTCTATTAGGAAACGCTCGATGGAATAGATACCCTCATCTTTTTTATTTAGCCTGCTCGCAGTGAAACCATTTTTATTCCTGGCAATCATCTCCAGATGTTTTGTGAAAAAATCGAGATTTTCGGCCGTTGCAGGCAGATATTCCAGCAGCAGGGTGATGTTTCCCCCGCAGACCATGTCCATGTCCTGGTAGGCCCTGGAGTCCAATGTAAAATCCTGAATCAGGACACCTGCCCCATTCTTGAAAAAATCTTTGCAGATCTCCTGGACCCTTGCCTCTACCCAGCCGCCGCCAATGGTTCCGCTGATATGACCGTCTCCATGGATAATCATTTTTGTTCCGGCAGACCTTGGCGCAGAGCCTTCTTTGCTCAGTATGGTGGCCATGACAACGGCCCGGTCCTGCTTTAAACTTTCGTGTACCGCTTTAATATTATCCGACATTTTTATCCTGTTTTTATCCTTCGTTTTTGAAGCTGTGAAAAAATTTTCCTGGAGCTGGGGGAGATCCTGTCGATCTTTAAATCGCCCTGATCCACGAGTCGTCTGATGGCGGGGATCCCATAAATTGCCCGGTGGATTTTACAACAGATTTTGTCGGCCGGAAGGCCGGTTTGATCCTGGGAGGACCAGAACTCGATGTTCAATAGCCAGGGTTCTTTCTGGCCGGGTATCTTCTGGAACTCTGCCTGTTCATTCCCTGGCTTTCCTGAACGAATCAGGGTGACCTGAAAATCCAATATTTCATCCAGGCTGAAAAGAGCCTCGTCCATGTTGTCCAGTCGAATTTCCTGCAGGTTTAACGTGACCACGCTTCTGCCCCTGGTCCTGTCCAGGCGCCTGAGGTTCGATCCGCAGGGGCATGGCCCCTGGAGGAAAGAGGCCCTGTCGCCGGTTCGGTATCGAATCAGAGGCATACCCGTTCTTGTGAGGGTGGTTATGGTGATTTCTCCCTCCTTGCCCGGTGGCAGGGGTTTACCGGTTTTATCCACGATTTCGAAAAAAAGATCCGCCTCCCTTAAATGGCATCCCTGGCTGGCCCGGCACTCGACCCCGCCGCCAAGACCTGTTTCGGTCATTCCGTAATGGATGAACACAGAGCACCCCCAGATTTCTTTGATGGCCCTTATGATGGAGAGGGGGACATGGTCTCCAGTCAAAAGTACGCTTTTCACTCTGCCCGGGGAAGTGGTCCGGTCCCGGGTCTTGGCCCTGGAGGTTCGGGCAAGGCAGAGTACCTGAACCGGCAGGCCGATGATACAGTCAACCCCGACATGATCCATAGCTTCAAGCGCCTTTTCTGGATTATCCACAAAGCCATGGATCAGCGTCTCACACCCTGTTTGATCCAGTCCCGCCTTTACCCTTTCCCCCACTGACCCGAAATTGGGACCGGGCATCAGAACCATCACCTTTTCACCCGGTTTTACCATGGTTTGCATGCCGTGGCTGAAAAAATTCTGTGTAAGTTCCAGATCCTTGGCCGTGAAGAAGATGCGCTTGGGAGAGCTCGTGGTGCCCGAAGTTTGAAGGGTGGTGACCCTTGAGATCTCGCCCTGGGAGACACAGAGCATCTGCAACCCGTTACGTTCCAGATCCTTTGGAAAGATAAACGGCAAGGTTTGTATATCTCGAATGGATCTTAGATGGTCCAAATTCACATCACTTAAATGTTCCCGATAAAACGGGCTGTTTCCCATGGCTGTTTCCAGGGTTTTCTTCACCATGCAGAGCTGGTATTGCTCCAGATCCGCAATGGTGACCTTTTTTATCTCTGGCCGGGATTTTTGCTGATTGACCACCCCGGGAGTATATATGCCCGGGTCTGCTATCCTGGAGGCAACCCAACTGTCCAGGGGGGTTATTTCAATTTTCATTATCTGCCATCTACTCCCTACTATCCACTGCCCTTTCGATAGAGGCTTCGGCCATTGACATCGGTCAGGTTATACATGCAAAAGGGAATCAGCCGTCCGTCCGGTGAAAATACGTGGATGCAGCAATCCTGCACCCTTTCCAGATCAAGGTTCCAGGCATCCTGGAACACCATGCACGAGATTGAAAACATGTGGGTTTTTAATCGGTTTAGAAACATGCCGAGATCCATCGGCTCATCCATTGGTTGTCCCATGGAGAGGTCAGAGGCTTGATCCAGTGCATAATTCTGGCTGGAACCCATCGGGGGGTGGGGCAATATCGAAAGGCCCGGGGGTTTTTTAACGCTGTCGTTAGAGTCTGGGTTCTGCCTGTTTTCAAGGGTTGCCTCTATCTGATATCTCTGCTCCTTCACCGAAGGAGAGGCCCATTGTCTGGCAATGAAATCGATGGTGCTGATTGCACCCTGGCGGCCGTTTTCAACCTTTGTGGCTGGTTTATGGCGGGTCAGGGGTTTGAGCTGTCCATCGGGCATGATCACAAAATTGCCGTGGAATGAGCACAGGGCATTCTCTCAGCCGGGGGGGCGAAAATGGGCACCGTCGATTCCTGTCTGGGCTTGAATGTGCTGAATCACATGGGGCAGGGTGATTCTCGGTTTTTCCTCCCGGGGATTCGGGAATCGCCCGAAATAGCTGATGGGCTGAAAATGTACCCCCCGGACCTGGGGAGAGCGCCGGATGCCAAACCTAATGATCTCGCCCACCTGGGAGTCGTTTACCCCCGGCACCAGGGTGGGAACCAGCACAACTCCGATATTCTCTGCCTGACAGATGTCAATGGCCCGTTCCTTTACACTCTGGAGCTTTTTTCCCCTCAGCTCCAGATGGACCCTGTCATCCACCCCGTCAAACTGGAGGAATACGCTGGAAAGCCCGGCCTGTTTGAGTCGTGGCAGGAGTGCTTCGTCGTATGCGAGGAGAAGTCCGTTGGTGTTTAGCTGAATAAAGCCGAAGCCCATCTCCTTGCCCATGCGGACTATCTCGGGAAGATCGTCCCTTACCGTTGGTTCGCCGCCCGAGATCTGGATGTTGCACTGGCCGCCGGTGATTTCTTTTATCCGTTTGTACCAACCCTTGATCTCTTCAAGACTCGGGTCTTTCATATGAGTTTGAGGATCATTTTGAGAGTCGCCGGAAAATAGATCTGCAGGATTCTCCTTGCTGTCGGCAAAGCAGACCGGGCAGTTGAGGTTGCAGCGATGGGTGATCTCAATCAGGGCCGTGCAGGTTTTTTGCCTATGCTGGGGGCAGATGCCGCAGTCAAAGGGGCAGCCCTTTTCTGTCTGTGTGGCATGTAGTTTCGGCCCTGCCTTGGTTTTGTTCCTGACCCAATTACTCATGGAGGGCTCACCCTGCCAGATGAGGGTTTGCATGGGGCCGTGTTCCGGGCACTCTTTGACGAGGTAGACAGAGTCCCCCTTCTGCACCCTTGTGGCGGAAATTTTTTTCAGGCAATGGGGGCAGAGGCTTTGGGTCAGGTGGTCATGGGGTAGGTGGTTTTGGGGTAAATGACAGGAAGTTAACCCATGATCATGGTCTTTTTCCTGGGACATACCTAGGACTCCTCCCTTGGAACGCCAGGGTCTATACCGTTTTCCACCAGAAGCTCCATAACCTTATCATAGGTGTCGCTGATGATACTGCCGCAACGCTGGACCATTTCCATGGAGTTTGCCCTGTCCTCGGTGATCTGGTGACAGAGGCTTCCCCCATGGGGTTTTGTCCGATCATCAAACCATTCGTTCAATTGGGCCAGTATGGGTTGAAAGGATTCAAGCTCCTGTTCTTCATCTCCGCCCTTTCCCGCGTAAAGAGCCAGGATGCAGGCCCCTGCCGTCATGGCTCCGCAGGTGCCGGAACAGATGCCGGCGCCCTTGGCAAGCCCTGCCATGGCCCTAACCAGGGGCGGATTTTCCCGGCCCTGCTCTTCAAGGGCCATGATCATCATCATCTGGCTGCAGGGGTATTTTTTTGCCTGTAATGAAATCAGGCGCATCATGGTGTCACTCATACTCTTCCCCGTGTCTTTCCCGTTGTTTGTTCTTTTTTCCTGAATGATGATGTTACATAGCACAGGTGCGCCTCCGGGTTCAAGCACCCGTTCAAATTCCACGAGGCGCCCCTGCCGGCCATTAGCGAAAGTACACATTCACAGAACAGAGGCTTTAATAGAACAATGCAGATGGGGCTAAAGACAAGCTGTTTCGATCAATGTTAAAATTGTTTTTGAACAGTATTCCCCTACATCGGCAAGCCCATCTACCGGTAGAAATAACCGTGCATTATTTGAGTATAAGCAAGTTACTGAAGGGGGAAAATCCTCATCAGCTTCATAAAAGATATAGCACAGCGCAATTTTTGGCAGAGGATAAACAATAAAGGAAAAATCCCCACCTGTCCCATCAGGAGCTTTCTCTCCCTTAAGTGTTTCGATAATTATTTTGACCGACTCTTTTATTTTTGCCTCTACCCATCCGCCGCCAATGATTTCCCTGATGTGGTCGTCTCCATGATTATGCTTTACACACATGTCCTGGCGGACACAACGAACGATAAAACACAATAGCTGTTAGCATTTAGCTAAAAACTAATAGCTGTTTTTTATCTCCAGTTTCAAGTTTTTTGCTGATGACAAACATCCAGTAAACCCGTCAATGAGTTGTCGTGGTATCAAGCTCTGCCTCCTGCAACTCTCCATGCCCCATCCATTGATGGATGTCTTCGATCATCAGATAGAGGCACGGCACGAGAATCAGTGTGATCACAGTGGCGAAAAGGATACCAAAACCCAGGGACAGGGCCATGGGAATCATGAAACGGGCCTGGCGGGAGGTTTCAAAAATCATCGGTGCCAGACCTCCGAAGGTGGTCAGGGTGGTCAGAATAATGGGCCGGAAACGGCGCTGACCGGAAATGCGGATTGCCTCTAGAGGATTCACTCCTTCACTCCGTTGCTGGTTGGCGTAATCAATGAGTATCAACGAGCCGTTGACCACCACCCCGGACAGGGCCACGATCCCCATCATGCTCATCACGCTTAGGTTGTATCCCATGATAAGATGGCCGATTACCGCCCCGACAATGCCGAAGGGAATGGCGATCATGACGATCAGGGGCTGGCTGTAGCTGCGGAAGGGAATCGCCAGCAGAAAGTAAATGGCCAGTATCGCAAGGACAAATCCGCCGATCAGGTTCTGCATGCTCTCTTTCATGTCAGCCTGGCGCCCCTCATAGCCATAGGCCAGCCCTGGGTATTTACGGGTAAGTTCAGGCAGGATGGTGCTGTTGAGGGCGGTCTGCACAAGGCCGGTTTCACCAATGGGCTCTACGTTGGCACTTACAGTCACCGTACGTCGGGCGTCCCTCCGGTTGATGCTGGTATAGGCCCGGTTCCTTTTAACATTGGCGATCTCGGTCAGCGGCACAAATATTCCGGTGGGGGTATGGATCATTAAATGTTCCACATGGTATTCGCTGGTACGTTCGTTTTCAGGCAGACGCACGCGGACCGTCACCTCGTTGCGGCCCCGCTGCTGCTTGAGTGCCTGGGCCCCGGAGAATGCGTTACGAACCTGACGGGCTACCTCGGCGGATGTCAGGCCCAGGCTCTGTCCTTCGGGCTTGATGGAAAAGTCAATCTGCTGTTTTCCCGGTGTGTGGCCATCGTCAATATCCGTGACATTGGAAAATTCGGCCAGAGCTTCGGCAAGAGCGGCGCCTGCCTGGTCAAGTACATCTATATCTGAATGGGTGAGCTCAACGGTCAAAGCTGCCCCAGAGCCGGGTCCGCCCCTGTCAGACTCAAAGCGTAAAGATTCAAGGCCGACGAGGGTCCCAAGTTTTTCCCTCCACAGCCGGGTCACTTCGCCGGTGTTCAGGGGACGCACCCCGATTTCGGTTAGATAGGCTCTCATTTCCACCTGATTTTCATCGATCTTGGCAAAGATCCCCTTGAGCAGCTGCTCTTCACCGTTTTCAGCCGCCACAGCTCTCATGGCATCGGACAGCTTCTCCTCCACAGCCCTGATCTTGTCCATGGGACTGCCAACGGGAAGAACTGCAGTCACCAGGGCAGAGTCCGATTCAACCCTGGGCATCATGATAAAGCCGATGCGTCCGCTTAAGGCATAACAGATCACCACCATCAGTATGGTAATACCAAGGGCCACGGTCAGTGTCCGCCAGCGGATGCACATATCCAGAAAGGGGCCGTAGACTCCGTTGATGAAACGGGTCATCTGCCGGGAGAAACTTTGCTGCAAACGGTGCAGGCCATGGGCTGGCCGGCCGGTCGACCGGGTCTTGAGGTGTGCCAGGTGGCCCGGCAGGATCAGCAGGGCTTCAACCAGAGAGATGAGAAAAACCGTGATTACCACCAGGGGAACTACCTTCCAGATCTTTCCTGTGGTTCCGGGAATAAACAAAAGAGGTAAAAAAGCTACCACGTTTGTCAATATGGAAAAAGTGATGGGTACGGCCACATCCCGGGCGCCAAGGATTGCGGCTTTAATAAAACCCATGCCCTGCTCCTGATACTCGTAGATATTTTCACCTGCAACAATAGCGCTGTCCACCACGATGCCCAGGGCCACGGTAAAGGCAAACATGGACATCATATTTATGGATACACCCATGGCCGGCAGAAAAAGCAGGCTGCCGATAAAGGCCGTGGGAATATTCATGGTGACCCAGAAGGCCAGCCTTAATTCCAGAAACAATCCAAGGACAACAATAACCAGAACCAACCCCATGATGGCGTTTTTCCTCAACAGTTCCAGACGCTGTTGGTAGACTTCAGACGCATCCCGGCCGATACTCCACTGGATGCCTTCGGGCAGATCCCGTTCGATTTCGGCCATGGCTATTTTTGCGGCGCTGGCTATCTCAATGGGAGTTTGATCCCCGACCCGATATACATCAATGCCTATGGCTCGACTTCCATCGTAGGTGGCAAACCTGTCCGTGTCTTCAAAGCCCTCCGAAACCGTTGCAATTTCTTCCAGATACACCACACTGCCGCCTGCTGTGGTCACCAGGGGAATCCTGGCGAACTCATCGGCCCAGTCCCGGCGGTCTTTTATTCGCAGCAGGATATCACCGCCGGCAGTATCCAGGGAACCGCCGGGAATGTCGATGGAGGCGCTGTAAATGGCCCGGGCGATCCCGGCCAGGGTCAGGCCATAGGCCCGCAACCGCTCCCGGGGCACTTCAACCATTATTTCATAGTCCCTTATCCCGGAAAGATCGACCTGGGTAATCCGGGGGTTTTGAAGCAGCCGGTCCCGCACCTGATCCGCCGTTTCCCGCAGGGCCATTTCCGACACATCACCGTAAAGGTTGAGGGCAAGTACCTCCCGGAGGTGGGTGACAAGGGAGACTTCTGGTTCATCGGCATCGTCGGGAAAGGTGGTAATCCGATCGATCTCCTGTCGAATCTCCTGGTATATTTTTTGACGATCAGCCCCTTCTTCCAGTTCGGCCCTGACCGTTCCCTTTCCTTCGGCTGCGGTTGCCGTCAGTTCTTTAACCCCGTCAAGACCCCGGATGGCCTCTTCCACGACCAGGATTATTCCCTGTTCAACCTCCTCGGGACTTGCTCCGGTATAGCTGACACTGACCGTCACCAGGTCCAGGTCAAACTCCGGAAAAACCTCCTGTTTGATACGGGTGGCCGTGAACAACCCCCCCAGGATCAGGAAAATCATGAGCAGGTTGGGGGTAACCCGGTTATGGACCATCCAGGCTATGGGGCCGCGAGGCTGTGAAATGATCTGTTCCCGGCTCATGATTGATCTCCCTGACCGCCAGCCTGACCTGTTGTCGTCTGGCCTGGGTTGTTATCCAGGGTTTTGATGGCCATTCCTTCAACGGGTGCAGCCAGGTCGGTTATGATAAGCTGCTCCCCTGATTCTATCCCTCCGGTGATCAGCAGCCGATCAGCCCCCCGGAAGGCAATATCAACCGGGCGGACTGCAAGTTTTCCTTCAGGTGTCATCACCCAGACGCTGCTGCCATTGCGGATGAACTCACGTTCAACAGCCATGGCAGAATCCAAGGCATTACCCTCTATTTCCACCCGCACATAGGAACCCATCAGCATCCGGGGCTTGCTCCGGTTGTCCTGGGTAAGGCTCAAAGGATCCTCCACCTGGATCAGCAGCCTTGCCATGCGGCCTTCGGACTCCAGGTCCGATTTCAGGCGAATCACCCTGCCCTGGCGATGGACCCCGCCGCCCCAGGCAGCCGTGTCGTAAATCCGTACAAGGGCTCCCTTATCCCCGCTGGTTCTCGGTATCTTTATCCAGCTCAACTGGCTCACCTGTACCGAAACTTCCACCCAGAAGATATCGGTGCCCACCAGGGTAGCAAGCGCAGATGACTGGCTGGCCTGGGTGCCAAGGTTTACCTTTCGTGAGAGTACCACTGCGTTGAAGGGTGCCGTAAGTTCAGTGCGCGCAAGATCAACCTTGGCCTTGTCTAACTTGGCCCGGGCCGCCTCAAGGGCTGCCTGGAGATTTCCCAGCTGGGGCCGGCGCAGCATTAGAGCCTTTTCCTGGTCGGTGACCATTTCCCCCAACAGGCTGTATTCCTTTTGGGCGATGAGCTGATTACCCTGTTCAAGGTGCAGGTCTGATTCGGCTTTAGCCACATCTGCAGCACATTCCCTAACCGTCAGTCGGTAGTCTGTCGGGTCGATCTTAAGCAGTGTTTCACCTTTTTGTAAATAGCCGCCCGGCACCAGGTTGGGACTTAATTCAATGATTCTGCCGCTGACCTGGGGGATTATTTCCACATTACTGGCGGCGGTAACAGTTCCCATGCCGGAAATAACCGTCTGCTGGGATGTGTAATCAACGGTCCTGACCTCCACCAGGGTTGCATTGCGTTTCTGGGGCTGGGTTTTTGCCTGGGGAGCAGTCTTCATAAGCCAGACGGAAATAAAACCGCCTGCCAGGATTACTGCCAGGGGGAGAAGCCCGCCAAAAACAACATACTTCCAGATCCGCCGATGACGGTTTTCCCCCTTTGAAAAGGGGGAGTCAGGTTTGCTGGAAATTGATTTCTCTTGCTTTGACAACATCTGTTTCACCTTTAGTTTTTTACCTTGTTGTTTTGCTCTGTAATTCCTGGCTCTTTGGAGTTATCCTGTTCTGTCGGCGGCTTCTGTGTCCAGCCTGTGCCAAGGGCAAGACATAGATCAATGCGGTACTGCACCAGGTTCTGCCTGGCGGTCAGCAGGCTGCGCTGCAGTTTCTGGAGGGATAGCAGTGCATCAAGAACCCGCAGGTAATCCACAGATCCCTGAAGGTATCTTTCCCTCAGTCGTTCAATGACCTGCCCGGCCAGGGTCAGCTGTCTGTCGATGCTTACAATGAAGCTGCGCTGGCGCTGTTCCTGAACAAGGGCGTTTTCCACCTCCCCCAGGGCCTCAAGAATGGTCTGGCCGTATGCGTGCAATGCTTCGGCTGCAGCGGCACGGGTCCGGTCTACTTCGGCCCTGCGCAGCCCGCCGTCAACCAGGGGGGCCGTCAGGTTGGCGGCCAGGGTTGCCAGCCAGTTGTTGAACAGTTCGCCTGTACTCACACCTGTGGTATTTAAGCCGGAGGTAAGGCTCAGCCGGGGGAAACGATCGGCAATGGCCCCTGCAAGGTTGCTGTCGGCCGCTTTCACACGGAACAGGGAGCTGAGGATGTCCGGACGATTTTGTATCAATTCGGCCGGTAAACCCAACTGTGGCAGGGAGGGCAGGTCTATCAACTCGGCAACCCGGGGCGCAATATTCTGCAGGGGGGGATATCCGAGCAGGATTGCCAGTTGGTGTTCTAAAACCCCGACCCGGGCCAGGGTCAGGTCTCGTTCTCCCTGGTTGGACTCTATCAGCTGCTGCTGCTGAAGCATATCTGCAATGCCGACCTTGCCGGTACGCACCTGCAGGGTTACAAGTTCAAGAATCTTTTTATTGGTGTCAATCTGCCCGTTCAGTATATCCAGTTGACCATACTGCTCAACCAGTTGATACCAGGTGCCGGCGACCTGGGCCGAGAGGGTCAGGGCTGCGGCTTTCAGGTCCTGGACGCTTGCCTGTGCTTCAAATGCGGCAGCATCCCGGCTGGATTGGATGCGTCCCCAAATATCCACCTCGTAACTTGCGGCAAACCCCAGGGAGTAGCTGTGGCTTTCCGTGCTTTTCCCGTCTTCAAAAAAGAGATCCCGCTGGTGTTTGACCCCGGCATCCAGGGCTGGAAATAGATCTGCCCCGGCTTTTTCTGCCAGGGCTTTTGCCTGGTTGAGTCGATACCATGCGGTTTTCAAACTGAAGTTGTTCTCCAGGGCATGATCCATGAGCCCGCTGAGTACCGGATCTTCAAACGACAACCACCATTGATCCGGCAGGGGTGAATGGCCGGATTCGGAAAACTGAACCGGAACGGACAGCGGCGTCTTGATATCGTGAGTTTTCGCTGTGCAGCCTGAAATCAGGACCGCCAGCATCATTAACACCATGAACACCAGGGCCCGGGGGAGCAGGCATCCTGTTTGCTGGGGGACGCCCCTAAGCGGGATCTCGTTTTGGATGGTCATCTTTTTTCCCTTTGTTTTGATAACACAGAACTGTGATCCGGTTTTCAGGTGTCCTGCCACAGGATTTTGACACCAGTCCCTTGCCCTGCCTGACTTTCAATGATCAGTTTCCAGCCAAAGCGTTTGCACAGCCGGGAAACTATGTTCAGCCCCAGGCCAAAGCCTTGACTCGTCGCCCCTTTTACATGTAATGAAATGCTCAAAGGGTTTGTCGATTTTTTTGTCCCCACGGGTAACTTCATAGGTTCCAAGATTCATACGAAGGTCATCAACCGCTAACACTTTGTTGGTGCTCACCCGCCTTTTGGCCAGCGCCTTTATGCGGGCTTCCAGCTCTTTTAAGGCAAAGGGCTTGACCAGGTAATCGTCGGCCCCTGATTCAAAGCCGAGCAGTTTATCGTCCAGGGTATCCCTGGCCGTGACCATGATCACCGGAACATGCTTGTCCGCCTCACGGCGAAGTTTCCGGCACAGGGCTATGCCGTCCATACCCGGCAGCATGAGGTCCAGCACAATAACGTCATAATCCCGGGTCAGTGCCAGGTGCAGACCGCCAATTCCGTCCATTGCAAAATCGAGAATATAGCCTTTTGATTCCAGAAATTCGGTCATGTTTTCCACGATGGCCGGATTATCCTCAATTATGAGCAATCTGATGTTTGGTGTCATGGGTCCTTTGGATATGAAATATTTTTTTGTTAACATGGGTAAAAATTAGATGGGGGCGTGTGAACTATCCGTGAAAAAAATGTGAAAAAAATGTGAAATCTATATCATTCTCCCAGTCTGGGTGTTGAGATTTTGACCTCTCTGCCAAGCTTGAACAAGGCGGAAAACCGCATCACCAACGTGTCTTCCTCATCAAAAACCATGGCGCTCCCCTGGACCAGCCGGTCATCCAATAATTTCACCTCTGCCCTGGCGGAAAGCACCCCCTTTGTTACCGGTCCGAGAAATTTTGCATTTAATGAAATAGTCCCGAACCGGCTGTCCGGGGGAAGTATACTTTTGATGGCCATGGCCACGGATGTATCCGCCAGAGTAACAATAGCACCGCCATGGATCACTCCCTTTCCCTGGGCCAGGTGATACACAAAAGGCATGGTCAGATAAGATTGCCCGTTCCTGGCCTCTAAAATCTCTATTCCCAGGAGTTTTTCAAACGGTGCACAGCTGATCCACCGCTCCAGTATGACCTGGTGCGGCCCGGTAAGCAATTCTTCAGTTTTCATGTTTTTTGTCCTTTAAATTTGGTCTTTCATATGTCTGGGGCAACAGATTATGCGTTGTACAGCTCGGATCTTCGGCTTCATCAGCTATACTATCCCAAGTTATTGTCTGAGTCAAAATATCAATTTTCATCGAAAAACAACCCTCAAAAATCTGCGGTATAATATCTTGATCCAAACAGACTATCACTGGAAACGAAGAAACATGGCAGCACTTTCTGTTCTTTATCATTGCAAAACCAAGAGGATAGCCGTAGTATCTTCCTTGTGTTGCAAACAAAAATATTTGAGATATATCCTGATGAGTTCGCAAAATCCATACGCGAAGGTCTTTTAACAGATGCAAAGGCGGTTGAGGCTAACTTTGCAGATAGTCTTAAAGGATAAAAAGGAGAGAAAAAATGAGAATCAAGATTTTCAGTATGTTTTTTCTGTTTTTGTTTATAAGTTTTCCAATCTTTGCAGATGGAATCACTCAGAATATTTTTATATGAAACTCGCTTCGAAGCGCCATAGGTAGCGGAGTTTCAATATTCGTTGTGGCCGGATGCCATCTCTCGCTCCGGCCGTGCCGGTTTATAGGAAACTCTCACCGAAGCGTTGTTATTGGAGGAATTTCCATGTTCGTTGTGGCTGGATGCCTCCCTCGCTCCGGCCGTGCCGGTTATACAGAATCAATTAGCTATAATGTTGACGGACAGAGGCTCCTGGGGTTTCTGGCATATGATAAGTCGAAAACTTCCAAAAGGCCAGGAATACTGGTTGTGCATGAATGGCAGGGGATTAACGATTATGCAAAAAAACGGGCTGTAGACCTTGCTGAAGAGGGTTATGTAGCATTTGCGCTGGATATGTATGGCGATGGAAAAGAAATTCCATAATTTTACAAATCCCGCCGGTAAGACATATTTTCAAGATGAGGCAAATATGGCCTGGGCATCCATGCTTGTTTTTTTTGATTCAATATTCAGATAAATTGGATAGAATTCCTTTATCTTTTTTTTGCAATGATTCTGAAATATCCAGGACGACTTGCCCGGATGGTTTCACAGGTACGAAGGGAGGATGAACACTCCCCACCGAACACACCTGCCCAGAACTTGGCCAACGAACCGTGGTCAAAAACCGCCTGGCCCGCAAGCTGGGTCAGCAAATGGGACAGATCCTCCCATGCAAGATCTCCAAACCCCGCACCCTGTACCAATTCCTGCATCTCCCGTTTGTCCAGAGCCTGCCTGAACCCGCAGGCCAGGGGGATATCTTTCAGCTGATCGGAGTATCTTTTTTCCCGGACATGGATGTCACAGAGTAGAAGAGCCCCTCCTGGTTCAATCACCCGTTCGAACTCCACGAGGGCGGCCCCCATGTCGGGGGTCAACGAAAGTACGCACTCACAGAACAGGGCCTTGAAACTGTTGGGCCTGAAAGGCAGGGTCTGGGCCCTGGCCTGGATCGCTGGTTTGCCGGGATTCAGCTTCAGCAGATCAAGGTCAGAATCGATGCCCCAGGCAAGTAACGAAAACTCCCTGGCGAGCATCTTTACTGCGGCCCCATATCCGCACCCCACGTCAAGAACCCGCTGGCCGGGCTCAAGCCCGCACTTCACGGCCGATTCCCGGGTCAGCCCAAGGCCGCCAGGTCTCAACACCGGCCCGGTAAGGCGCTGGAGGATGGGGGTTTTGTAGAGAGGCTGGGCTGTTACAGGTCTTGCCACCGGGTTACTTGTCCTCCAGCAGTTTTTCCACCTCTAACATCTTGCCCACTGCTATCTCTTCCGGCACAAGGACCATGCCGCAGGAGGGACAGCGGGGAAGCTCAACGGTGAAACTGCCGTTCATGTAATCAATCCTGACCCTGTCGAGCTTGAGCAGGCAGTCACAGGGGAGGCATTTCCACTCTTTGTTCTCTTCTATTCCAAGATTGGTGATCATATCAACTATTCTCTCCCGTTCCTTTCCTTTCAATAACCTGCATGCGGTGGCAGTAGCTGTTGTGGATATGGTATCCAGTGTCAGCCGGGGAATATTCAACCCAGAAGGTTACAAGGGAAGGCCTGTGGGCCACTAGGAAACGGCCATTTTTGACGCTCTGCATTTTACGGCCTCTGCTCTCACCATGGCTGATTGCCGCTCTTATGTCCCGGTGGAGAATGCGTCTTTTTTCAAGCTTTGCATTTACCTCAGGTGATATGTGGAGAACGGTCTCGTGGGTTTTGGGTTCGCTCCTGTGCCAGAGATGTTCAAGAAGGTTCCTCTTCAGTTCTTCCCTGTTCTCCCGGCTTTGGGATAATCCTGTTTTCGGGCGGCCTGCCGGGTCTGGAATGAAATGGTCCGGTGCTGAAGCTGCTGGTGTTAATGTTTTTGGGGGAAAGATGAAATCCAGGAGATGGACCGTTCGTTTTCCGGCTCCCCTTATCTGTTCCCTGCACATGGCACAGTATACAAGATAATCAAGTTCGCTCTCCCCTACCCTCTGGGCGAGCTGTTTCTTTGCCATATCCGGATTGGCATTTTCCATGAGGCCGCCAAACCCGCAGCATTCGGTTTTTTTCCCACTTAGCTCAAGTTCTTTTACGGGGATGGAGAGTTTTGCAGCAATGCTTCTTGCTGCGGCCTGAATCTGAGGCTGGTTTCTTGTGGTGCAGGGGTCGTGGATTGCAACCGGCCTTCGGGAGTCAGACCTGCCTTTACCTGGCATATCAGTTTGATCAAATTGCCCAACCTTGTCCATGACTTCCCAAAGGGAGAGAACCTCTATCTGGGGAAGATAAAGTTTGAACATTTCCATGCACGAGGAGCAGGCAAGAATCATAATGGGCCGGCCCATATCCTGCCAGTTTCTTTCAATAAGCGAGACTGCTTCCCCTGTTTTGGGCTCATTTCCGGCCCAATGGGCCGGTGCTGCACAGCACTGGAGCATCAGGCCGGTGTCGTGGGATTGATTGGCCAGCAGAAATTGATAGGTCTGAATGACCTGGTCGGGATTTGACCCGGCAAGCTGGCAACCGGGAAAAAAGGCAAAATCGCTCTTCGCCCTGTCCGGAGCGTGTTCCCAGAGTATGAAGCTGTCCGAGTTGCTGAAGGCCATGTCGTCCAGGGCAAAGGCATGGGCCGACGGGGGCATTTTTTTATTCTCCACCATATCCCTTCTGGCATCCAGGCACAGATCCGCCATGGGGAAATTTTCCGGACAGATCTCTGTGCACAAACCGCAGAGGCTGCAGGAGTTGATCATGAGGTTTGCCGCATGATCCCCAAGAACTATGGTGGCGTTGTTGTAGATCTCCCTTGCATATCGTTTGGGATAGCCTTTGAAATGGACGAGATAGGGACATATCTTTACGCACTCCAGGCACTGGCACTGGATACATCGTTCGGCTTCGGCCCTGGCCTCGTCCTTTGTGTAGCCCTTGCCAGGATCTCCCGGTTCAATAGGGGGAAGCGGTGAAATATCTTCAAGGTTGGTATAGAGCCTTGTGGGGTATGCTCCTTCATTCTCCCGTCCCTCGGTAAGGCTGACCTTTTGTGTGAATCTCTCCATGGAAAGGGCTGCGGCTCTTCCCTGGAATGCCTGGGTCATGGGCGGTACATTGGTTGAAATGTTGCCGGATTGCAGGTTTTGCCCGGGGGCGTTAAAACCGCCTGCAAACAATCCCTTCCGTTTAAGGGCAAAGGTTCGTTCTGCCGGTAATTCTTCCTCTACCAGGGGTGCTGTTTCCGGGGTGTCGAGGCCCAGGTACACTGCCGAGAATTCATTCAGGAGATCTGCAAGAGCATCTCCATCGATTGTTTTTTTTTCGACCTTGAGGCCAAGGGTGTAGAGTGTGGCAAGCTCCTGATCCATAACCTTGTCTGGAAGGAGAGTGTCGGGTAAATCCCAGAGGGTTCCCCCGAGCCTGGCGCAAGCCGTGAAAAGGGTCACTTCATACCCTTTTTTCAAGAGTTCCAGGGCGGCCACAAGTGAACTGAGGTTCTCTCCCACAACTGCCATGGTAAATTTTTTTTTGGGCATGGGAATGGTGCGGATTCTCGGCCTTGGCTGATTTACGCAAAATCTTTCAAGGGCACCGATGGAGATGGGGCCCCCCAGCTTCTCCCTCAGACAGCTCTTTTCACAGGGATGATCACAGATTCTGGCAAGAATGCCGGGAAAGGGGAGGCTTCGTGTGAGGGTCTTCCAGGCGTCGGAAAATTTTTCTTTTTTGATCTGATCCACAAAGGTTCGTGCATCCACGTGTAAGGGGCAGGCAGACTGGCAGGCAGGGGCCTCCTCCTGAATGCATTGTTTTTCCACCTGGTGCAGTTTTTTCTGATCCATGGTTCCTTTTACCTGTTTATAGGGGCGGCCACGGTCGGTCGCCCCTACAACATTATCCTGTAAAAATTATTTCATTGCAGCCAGCACTTTTTCAGGCCGGGCAGGAAGATCTCTGACCCTGGCACCGCAGGCGTTGTATATGGCATTGATGATTGCCGCATGGGGGGAAGTCAGGGGAAGTTCTCCAACACCTGCTGCTCCAAACGGTCCACGCTCTCGGGGTGATTCAATATACATGATCTCAAGGTTGTCCGGGATCTGTTTTATATAGGGAAATCCAGCCCCTGCAAGGGTTGAATGGCGTTTGATGTCCTCGTAATCCTCGTAAAGGGCAAGACCTATACCCTGGGCAAGACCGCCATATATCTGACCGTCAACCGTGAGTTTGTTGTTGATCATGCCAACATCTGCGGCAATGGTCATGGCCTCCACCGTGGTTTTACCCGTGGCCTTTTCAACTGCGACCTCGGCCAGGAAAACTCCATACATGTAGCCGGCCAGGGGATCTCCCTGGGCGTTTTCATCCCCGTTGGCGCAGGGAGCGGACCACTTGCCGTAAAACTTGGTGTCAATGTTGTCGGCCTTCATACCCTCATAGTCACGAAAGGTTCCGTCATCCTTCTGTGCTGCGGCAACAAGGGCCTGACAACCGTTGAGGATGGCCTGTCCGACTACCATCTGGGAGCGACTGCCCCCGGCAGGACCGGCATTGCGGCAAACGCTCGTATCGTTGAGCACAAGGCGGATCTGATCAGGGGTGATTTTCATGGGCCTTAACGCCTCGTGGGCAGTTCCAAGAACCCCGCTGTCTGCGCCCTGGCCATGGTCGTGCCAGGTTGCAAAAATGGTGACGGTGTTGTCGGGATTAAGCTCCACATCGATTTCAGCCGTGTCTGGACCGTCAAGGCCGCATCCATAAATACCAACGGAAACCCCTACCCCGCGTTTGATCTCATCGGTGGAGTTGGCAAGGGCCTTTCCCTTGGCAGCCTTGTATTTCGGACGGATAAGGTCGATTAACCCTGGCAGACTATAGGAATCCGGAGCACACCCTGTGGGGGTTGTGGCCCCCTCACGATAGACGTTTATATAGCGGAATTCCAGGGGATCCATGCCGATCTTTTCGGCAAGTTCGTCCATGAGAACCTCTGAGGGAAACTCGATTTCAGGAGAGCCATAACCCCTGAAGGCTGCACCCCAGCAGTGGTTTGTACACACTGTACGGCCTTCCCCCCGGATGTTGGGAATGTCGTAACCTGCTGCAATAAACTGGGCCCCCCTCAAAGTAAGAAGATCCCCAAATTCCGAGTAGGGTCCGTGGTCAACGGTCCAGTCTGCCTCCAGGGCCTGGATCTTACCCTGTTTGTCGGTTGCCATACGAACGTTGGTAAAGAAGGGAGAGCGCTTGCCCGTATAGTTCTGCTGCTGTTTGTAGGAATACTCCAGGTGTACGGGTTTTCCCGTGGCCATGGCGGCAACGCCGAGAAGGGCCTCCATTGTGGGGCTGAACTTGTAGCCAAAGGTTCCGCCAGCGGGGTTCTGGACCATGACCATGTTTTCAGGATCCATTCCAAGACCCGGGGCGATCATGTACATGTGCAGGTGGAGGCCGATGGATTTGGAGTGAATGACAAGCTTTCCCTCTTCGTTGGTATAGGCAAAGCCCACATCCGGCTCAATGGGAAGATGGGGCTGACGACTCACATAGTAGTCGCCCTCCATGACATGATCTGCCCTGTCAAAAATTGCGGCAGTATCCTCACCCTTTGCCAGCTTCTGGGTATAGTAAACGTTGGGGGTTCCGGGATGAATCTCAATGGCGTCATCGGCCATGGCAGCAGGTGCGCTCATGTATTCTGGAAGCTGTTCAAGCTCAACCTTTACCCTGGCTGCGGCAGCCAGGGCATTCTTCTTGGTGTCTGCGCATACGATGGCGATGGCATCCCCATACTGAAACACCTTTTCATCACACAGGATCGGACGATCCCACCCGTCTCCCTTGTTGCTGGGGAAGGTGATAAGACCGGTAATGCGGTTTTTGCCCTTTACATCCCTGTGGGTCAGCACCTTTGCCACACCGGGCATTTTCTCGGCTTCGGCCGTGTCAATGGAGATA